>Ga0315542_1001289_pt1 | contig 15691 bp, 11 predicted proteins | sample SalMarSW160120MG_FD_202541 | JGI IMG/M metagenome (GOLD analysis project Ga0315542, IMG submission 202541) | Salt marsh sediment microbial communities from the Plum Island Ecosystem LTER, Massachusetts, United States - Salt Marsh Sediment SW1601-20 ...
GATGGGGGGGGGAGATGTGAAACTCCTGGCCATGATCGGGGCCTGGATGGGATGGCGGCCGCTTCCCTTCATCGTGCTCCTGTCTTCTCTTTCAGGCATCGTCATCGGCGGGAGCGCCCTCATGATGGCGGGAAAAGGGTACCGCGTGAGAATTCCTTTTGGTCCGTTCCTCTCTCTTGGCGCCATTATCTACTTTTTTTTCGGCCCGCACATTCTGAGATGGTACTACCATCTCTTCCTGTAATTCCGGAGGAGGATTGCAGGTGTTTAGGCTGTAGGTGGATAGACTTTGGGTATTACGGCAACCGTAGCATTTGAAGACGCAAATCAAGGGTACCGCGGGCAGAACAAATTTTGGCGCACGAAGTCGGCGAAGCGGCGAACGCTAACACCCTTCAGTCTACAGTCTGATCAACCTATGGTTTCTTTCTCGTGTGAGGAATGGCCTTGAGATTCCCCAAAAACAGCCTTAGAATCAGTATTCTTGCCCAGTTGGCCTTTCTCATCGTGGCTGCCATGCTCCTGATCAGCGTTGTCATGCTCAAGTTCCAGGAGCGCGCACTCATCCAGGGAAAGCTCAAGCAGGGGCACCTCCTCATGGAGGCACTCCGTCTCCGGTTCAAAGAGGTGAGGGTTGCCACGAGTGAGGACCGAGAGAGGGGTCCCGAAAAGTCTCTGGAAAAAAGTGAAATCGCACGGCTCATCCGGACCGCCGGCTTCTCGGGCACGGGCCTGATGGACCGGCAGGGAACGGTCTTCTTTGCCTCCGGTCTTTCCGGAGAGATAAAGAAAAGGGGGATTGCACAGGCGCGGCAAACCTTGGTCACCGGGAGAGAGGCCACCCGGTTTTCAGGGCAGGCATGGGGCGTCCTATGGCTCGCCAGCGACAGTGTCATCATGAGCGCCCCCATCCTTGACGGTCAACGTCTCGCAGGAAGCATTGCGATCTGGGGCAGCCTCCGGAGCGTTTACCAGGAGATACGCCGTTCCGAAAAACTCATCCTCATCTACATCCTGCTCAATACCCTTGTTCTCATCTGTGTGGGGCTCTACCTCCTGTCCCGCTCCGTTGTGAATCCCGTGCATAAGCTCCTCCATATTACCGAGGCTTTCAGAAAAGGAGAATCCCTCCCCCTTTTCCCCGACGTTTCAGAAAATGAAATGGGACAGCTCAACAGTTCCCTGAAGATGATGCTTAAACGCCTGGAAGAAAACAAAGAAGAACTGCAGGCCCACATCGCTTCCCTCGAAAAGGCCAATGAGGAGATCACGAAAACACAGGCGGAACTGATCAAATCCGAAAAATCCGCCTCAGTGGGCCGGCTCGCGACCGGTATTGCCCACGAAATAGGAAACCCCATGGGCATCATTCTCGGGTATACGGACCTTCTTAAGAGAGATGATCTCACTTCTGATGAAAGAAGGGACTTTCTCGAGCGGGTGGAGACGGAAATCACCCGCATCAATGGAATCATTCGCCAGCTTCTGGACTTCTCGCGACCCACCGGCGGAGAACCCGAAAAGACGAGCGTCCATGAGGTACTCCTCGCCACCCTCAAGATGCTGGGACCCCAACCGCTGATGGCCGGTATTGAACCGGAAATCCGTTTGGGCGCTCAGATGGATATTGTATGGGCGGACCCCAATCAACTGCAGCAGGTGTTCCTCAATATCACCATGAACGCCGCAGACGCCATGGAAAAGGAGAAATCATTAACGGTCAGAACATGCAATATGCAGCACTCGATCAGGATTCAATTTGAGGATACGGGGACCGGGATCCCTGAAGAAGAACTGGCCGGGATCTTCGACCCGTTCTATTCCACCAAGCCTCCCGGGAAGGGAACAGGCCTCGGTCTTTCCGTTTCCTACACCATCATCAAGAGACTGGGAGGGACCATTCGGGCGCGGAATAATCATGGCCCGGGGGTAACCATCACTATTGACATTCCTCTCTACCAAGACAAAAATGGCAGAGGCTGGAGCGAATCCAACACCGGAGAAGGAGATTGATGGCAGAAAACCGGGTTCTCATTATTGACGACGAGAAAAATATGCGGCACATGCTGGAAACCATTCTCGGCAAGCAGGGGTATGAGGTTGCAAGTTCGGCGAACGGCATGGAAGCGCTCGAGGCAATGGAAGCCGGCAGTTTTGATTTCATCCTCTGCGATATCAGGATGCCAGAGATGGATGGAATGGCGTTCCTGGAAAAAGCGATCGCCTCGTATCCCGAGAAGACCTACATCATGATGTCCGCGTACGGGACGGTTGAAACGGCTCTGGAGGCCATCAAGAAGGGCGCGTATGACTATATCTCAAAGCCTTTCAAGACCGACGAGGTCCTCCTTACCCTGAAAAAGGCCGAAGAGCGGGAACGGCTCAAGGAGGAAAACATCCGGCTCAAGACGCAAATCAGGAGGATCGAACAAAAATATTCTTTCGGGAATATTATCGCCCGGAGCGAATCAATGGGGAAGGTCTTCGACCTTGTGAAGACAGTGGCAGACCACAAGACCACCATCCTGATCACGGGTGAGAGCGGGACCGGCAAGGAATTGATAGCCAAGGCCATCCACACCAGCAGCAACCGATCATCGGCGCCACTGGTCAGCATCAACTGCGGCGGCATTCCGCAAAATCTTCTCGAAAGCGAGTTATTCGGATACAAGAAAGGGGCCTTCACCGACGCCCTGAAAGACAAGCCGGGACGTTTTGAAGAAGCAGACGGCGGAACCCTGTTCCTGGACGAAATAGGAGAGCTCCCGCTTCCCCTGCAGGTCAAATTGCTGCGGGTTCTCCAGGAAGAAGAGATCACCCCGTTAGGCGGCCTTGGATCACAGAAAGTTGATGTTCGAATCATCGCTGCCACAGCAAGAAATCTGGCCGAAGAGGTGAGAGAAGGAAGGTTCAGAGAGGACCTCTTCTACCGGATCAATGTTCTGCCCATTCATCTGCCCCCCCTCCGGGAAAGGCGCGGAGATATCCCTCTCCTGGTGGGATACTTTATCGACCTGTTCAATAAGAAAATCGGAAAGAACATTGAGGGGCTCTCTTCCGAGGCCATGCCCCTGCTGATGGGGCACCCCTGGCCCGGAAATGTGCGGGAACTGGAAAACGTGATAGAGCGGGCTGTTCTCCTCGCGAAAGGAAACTGGATCACCCCCCGGGAACTTCCCGCCGCGATCGCAGAACCGCGGGAGACGCCTTTAGGTCTGGCTCCGCAAGATGGGCTCTCGATCAAGAAGGCGTCAAAACAACTGGAACGGCATCTTATTCAAAAAGCACTGAAAATAACCGGTGGGAACCGAACTCAGGCTGCGAAAATCCTTGAAATCAGCAGGCCGATTCTCATCGCCAAAATCAAGGAATACGGGTTGTAGAATGGAACATGGGGGGTAGGAGATATACCCTCCCTCCTCTATTGGCTGTCTGCAAGACGAATGCCCAGCTGGAGGGCCTGCCGGTTCATTTCCATGAAATCCGGGGGGATTCTCTTCTCCAGGACCTTCTCCAGGGTTTCCGCTTTCATCATCTGGGTCAGCCCGATCAAGGCACCAAGCATACAGATATTAAAGACAATGGGCTTCCCGATCTCTTCCAGGACCGCCTTATACATGCCCAGCTCCACCTGCCGGGCGTCCACCTTGCGTTCAAGCTTGACATAATTTGTATCCGTCAGCAGGAGTCCGCCCGGTCTGATAATCCCGGAGAACTTGTTATATGCCTCCTGTGTCAGGCAGACCAGATAATTGGGGTTGATCACTTTGGGGTAGCGAATCGGGTCCCTGGAGAGTACCACGTCCGCCCTGGTGGCGCCCCCCCGAGCCTCGGGACCATACGCCTGCGTCTGCACAGCGTTCAGGCCTTCATAAACGGCAGCCGCCTCGGCTAAGATGATGGAGGCGGTTATCACGCCCTGCCCTCCGGAACCGGTAAAGACAATCCTTCTCGTTATCATGAGCGGTCACCTCCGGGGTGACGATCTAGGCTGCGTTCAAAGATTATACCGGTCACGTTATTTTTCCCCGCTCTCCTTGGTTTTCATACACTGATTCACCAGGATCGAGTATTCACTGGAGTATTCCGGACGTTCTTCTTCCACGAAAATGCCACGCTCGATGAGTTCAGGCTTTTCCGCCGCTTTCCTGGAACCCTTGGCGACGGTTCCGTCCCGGAATCTCTCCAGCATGTCCACGGCACTGCCGAGCCGGTTTTTGCGACCATAATAGGTGGGGCACTGGCTCATCACTTCCACCACTGAAAAGCCTCTGTGCTCGATAGCCTTTGCAAGAAAGCGGGTCATTTCCTGTACGTGATACGTTGTGGTCCTCGCCACGAAAGACGCTCCGGCTCCTTTTGCCAGTTCCACGATATCAAAGGCCTGATCAATATTTCCCAAAGGCGCGGTGGTCCCTTTTTCACCAAAGGGCGTCATGGGGGAAAACTGGCCGCCGGTCATGCCATAGATCCGGTTGTTCATGATGATAGCGGTCAAATCCAGGTTTCTCCGTGCCGCATGAATAAGATGGTTTCCTCCTATGGCCAGCGCATCTCCGTCTCCCATGGGGACGACGACCTTCAGGTCCGGCCTCCCCATCTTGACGCCGGTGGCAAACGCCACGGCCCTTCCGTGTATCGTATGCATGGTATGAAAATCAAGGTATCCGGCCATGCGGGACGAACAGCCGATACCGGAAACCACCACGATCTCATTCTGCTGCAGGCCCAGCCGGTCAATAGCCCGGATCATGCCCGACATGACGGTACCGTGCCCGCATCCCGCACACCAGAGATGCGGGAAAAACCGCTGCCGAATGTAGTCCTTTACCATCAAATCAGATCCCTTTTCCCCCGATCACATTGAGTGTCTGCAAGATATCCTGGGGAGAGATAAACGTCCCGTCAAAACGGTTCGACAAATACACTCCTTCCGGTTTTGAGACAGCTTTTCTCACCTCCTGGCATATCTGCCCCCTGTTCATTTCCACCACCAGGACACGACTGCGACCCTCACATTTTTTCCGAATGGTTCTCCTTGGAAACGGCCACAGGCTCTGGAGTTCCAGCAATCCTATTTTAGATCCACGTTTCCTTCGCTCTTCCACCAGGTGGAGTGCACTCCTCGCAGGACTCCCATAGGCGACCAAAAGGGTCTCGGCATCTTCCAGGTAATACTCCCGAAAGTGGGCCATGGAATCAGCTCGATTTTCCAGTTTATCAACCAAATGGTGAAGGAGGTCGTACGCTGTTTTGGGATCGGTGGACGGAAAACCCCACATATCATGGACAAGGCCGGTGACATTGTACCGATGTCTTCCGCCGAAGTCGCTCATGGGGAGCCGACCGTCCTCCCGTGCCAGGTACGGGTGGTAGTTGGTTCCTTTTGGAACAGAGGTGCGGAGTCTTTCCACCACTTCCAGTTCCCCCGGGGCCGGCACAACGATCTTTTCACGCATGTGTGCAAGCACCTCGTCAAACAGGAGGACAACGGGCGTCCGGTAGGTCTCCGCCAGGTTAAAGGCCTCAACCGTCATTTCAAACGCGTCCTGGAGGGTAGACGCCGTGAGTGCGATTATGGAATGGTCTCCATGTGTTCCCCACCTTGCCTGCATCACGTCACCCTGCGCAACAGAGGTGGGGAGGCCGGTACTCGGCCCCCCTCTCTGCATATTCACTACCACCGAAGGAACCTCGGCCATAACCGCGTACCCGATGGCTTCCTGCATCAGGGAGAACCCCGGTCCGCTCGTTGCGGTCATGACCTTCAGTCCGGTCAGAGATGCCCCGATGATTGCGCACATGGATGAAATCTCATCTTCCATCTGCACAAACGTAGCGCCCTGCCTCGGAAGCCTTTCGGCCAGGATTTCAGCAATCTCTGTGGATGGGGTAATGGGATATCCCGCGTAGAACCCCAGGCCCGCGTAAAGAGCACCCAGCGCAACCGCCTCATTCCCCTGAATAAATCTCATGTCTTCCTGCACAAATATCCCCTCTATGCGACTTCAATGGCCAGATCAGGGCACCGCAGCTCACAAAGGCCGCACCTGCTGCATTTGTCGGGATATGCCCATCGGGCTTTCCCCTCATTGTCCAGGTCCAGGGACTCTTCCGGGCAGAAAGCGACGCATATCCCGCATCCCTTGCACCACTCCCTGTCAATAAACACCTCTTTTTCTTTTTTCGCTCTCGCCCGCTGATTCATTCCTACACCAAACCTTGGTCCAGCATTGCATCCACCACCTTCACGAAGCCGGCGATATTGGCTCCCACCAGGTAATTTCCCGGTTCACCGTACTCCGCGGCTGTATCCAGGCAGGTGTGATGGATGCTTTTCATGATATTCTGGAGCCGGTAATCCACTTCTTCTCTCGGCCAGTTCAACCGCATGCTGTTCTGAGCCATTTCCAGCCCGGATACCGCCACCCCTCCTGCATTGGAGGCCTTCCCGGGCGCATACGCAAGCTTGTGCTCCAGAAAAACATCAACAGCCTCCAGGGTAGAGGGCATATTGGCGCCTTCACATACCAGGTGTACCCCGTTGTTGACCAGATTTTTGGCATCTTTTTCGTTGATTTCGTTCTGGGTGGCACACGGAAATGCGCAGTCGGCCTTGTGGTCCCACAGGGGGTTGTGGTCGGCTGACGGATCGATTTCCGTGTAGATCGCCTCTTTGTACTCTTCCCCGTATTCGCGTATCCTCCCGCGCCTGACATTCTTGAGCCGCTTTACATAGGTCAGTTTCTCCTTATCTATGCCCTTTTCATCATAAATATACCCTGATGAATCAGACATGGTTACTACTTTCGCTCCCAGTTCAATAAGCTTTTCAATGGCATACTGTGCCACATTCCCGGCTCCCGAAACTAGGCACGTCTTGCCTTTCAGGCTCTCATTCTTTGTGGCCAGCATCTCGGCGGCAAAATACACGCACCCATATCCGGTTGCCTCGGGGCGGATGAGGCTCCCTCCCCATCCAAGGCTCTTCCCGGTCAGCACCCCGGTGAATTCATTGCGGAGTTTTTTGTACATGCCGAACAAAAAACCGATTTCTCTTGCCCCAACGCCGATATCACCCGCAGGCACATCAGTATGGGGCCCGATATGACGGAAGAGTTCCATCATAAAGGACTGGCAGAACCGCATAACTTCATCATCCGACTTGCCTTTCGGATCGAAATCCGATCCCCCCTTGCCGCCTCCCATGGCAAGAGTCGTCAGGGCGTTCTTGAAAACCTGTTCAAAGGCAAGGAACTTCAGGATGCTCAGATTGACGGAAGGATGAAACCGCAGCCCCCCTTTATAGGGTCCGATGGCGCTGTTCATCTCTATTCTGAATCCTCTGTTCACCTGCACCTGTCCCTGGTCATCCATCCATGGCACCCTGAACATGATGACTCGTTCCGGTTCCGTAATCCGTTCAAGGATGGCCAGTTTCCGGTAGTGCGGATTCCGGTCCAGGACCGGCTGCACCGTTTCAATAACTTCCTCGACGGCCTGGTGGAATTCCTTTTGCCCCGGATCTCTTGAAGCAATCAGTTCCATGATGTCTGTCATACGTTTCCTCCTCTATTTCTCCTCATCTCCCATATGAGCTCCGTAAATAAGGGGGGCACGGTCCCGCGCCACAAGGCCTTTTCAGCCAAACCCCTCCTCCCCCTGTCTTCAAAGACGGTACAACCTGGTCTCATTTCTCGATCCACCACTGGCAACTGTGGCCCAGATCCACCTGGTTCAGCCCTGCACGGTCGTGGGGAACGATAACACACTGTGACTTACTCCTATCTATCTTTACAGTCAACGGCTTTTCCACCCGTACATGCCGAAGAAAATGGCTTTCCGTGACCACCGGGCGGGAGAGCAGCCATTCCCAGTCAAGATAGTCCCTGCCCCCCTCCGTAACGGTAATATAATGGATACCCAGAGAGGTGATATTGAGAAAAAAGTGCGATCCCTGTGAAGGATCAGCCTTCAGTTTTTCATTCCTCAGTTCGATTATGGCGCACACCCCTGAGATGTCTTTCCATTGCACGGGAATGCCCAACCACCGATCGGCTGTCCCCCATCTCCCGGGACCAATCAGCAGATACGGTTTTTTTTGAGAGCGCAGATCCCCATTCATTTTTCCCACTTCCCCGGCTATCTGCACGGTTGATTCGGCACTGAAATCATCCGGCTTTACATACACGATGTCTTCAATATTTTCCTTTATCCCGCTCCCCATCGCCTGGCTTGCCCTGCAGATGGCATGGTCCAGTTCCTCCCGGGTGATCTGCACCTTAAACCGCTCCGATTCAAATGCCATCGGCCTCACCTGCAGGAAGAAAAAGTCCCCTTTCCGCCAGGCTTCTGACCGCAGATTTACCGAGAATTCAATTTCAACCGGGCACCCAAGGCTCTTTCTCCCCAGGGAAAGCAGGTCGCGCAGGAGCGCGGGAAGGGGGAAAACATCATGTTTGATGATGGATGAAAAGGAAAGTACTTTCTGCCCCGCCATATATCCCGTATCTCTGATGCGATGCTCTTCGGGGATATACGTGCCGGAAAGCGCCTTGACCGGAGCCTCCTCTTCCGCTTCATCAACGCCTCTCCTTTCCAGGTTCGAGTTGACATCGAGGTGAAGTTCTTCCGGATAATTTCTAATTCTCAGGGCATAAAAAAAACGCTGGGCGTTTTCAAGGATATCGTCTACGCTTGAGAACTGCGGAGTGACCTGCGGGTATTTCGGAGAAAACCTGAGCGCCTTCTCGCCCTCTACAACCATCTTTCCAAAACCAAGGGCTATACTCGCAACTCCATCCTCGGGAGACATGGGATCAATGGGATAGAAATTGTGGGATTGAGCAACGCCTCCCATGCTTGGATAAAAAAAATCGTCGTATTCCTGACCCACCAGTTGCTGAACGATGACCGCCATTGCCTCTTCCTGGGGCTGTGTCGATAAACTCCTCGAATAGGATTTGGCGGATTCATAATACGTGGACGCGTACACCAGTTTGATGGCGTGCACCAACTGCCGGAGCCGGACGTCAGGATCGGGATGATTATTGGGGATCATGTAGGTCTTGTAAATACCCGCATAGGGCTGGAAATGGGCATCTTCGAGAAGGCTGGAGGATCGGACCGAGAGCGGGTACTTGATCCGGCGCAGGAAGGCCTCGAGATCGCGTGCCAGCCATTCGGGCATCTCCGCTTCAAGGAAGCTTTCCATTATTTCACGGTCATCGAATCCTTCCTTTGCGAAATGACGAAGGTTGTTTTCATCCACAAAAGACTCAAAACCGTCAGTGCAGACGACCAGTGTTTTCGGAATCAGGATATTCACCCCGGGATACTTCTCGTACAGTTCCTGTTGTTCCCGGAGCAGTGTTGATATGAAGGCCAGACCCCTGGCTTTGCCCCCGAGAGAACCCTGCCCGATCCTGACAAAGTCCATGGCATCCGGATCAAAGAAAAGATCATTGAACCGGGCAACCACTCCTTTCTGTCTCCATTTTCGAAGGCCGTGGATCCTGGAGATAAGATAGGTCCGCATCTCTTCAGTATTCTCAAATTCAGATGCGTCGACCCCCCTGAATGTTGACGCCAGCGTGAATTCAGAACGGGCCATGATCCATCTCGAGAAATGGTTGTGCTTCGCGTGATACCAGAGGCATTCATCAGGGACCGCGGCTATTTTCATTTCAAGCTCGTGGAGGTTGCTCGCCCGGTCGATCTCCCTCCCGTCCGGCAATCGAAAAATGAAATCCCCGAATCCCAGGTGTGTCATGCAAAACTCGTGCAGTTCGTCAAGGAGATTCGGACTGTTCTTGTCGATAAACGCAGCAGAGATGCGGGCGGCGCTTTCCTTATTACCTGACTCTGAACTCATGAGCAGCAGGGGTAAATCAGGGACTTCACCCCTGATTCGGGAAAGCAGCAAAAACCCCGCGTCATCCTTCAAACGGCCTTCTTCCGGAAGACGGGTATCGGAAATGACGCCGAACAGAAAATCCCGGTATTTTTGATAAAACGCCACGGCCTCGTCATAATTTCGCGCGAGCAATATCTTGGGTCTTGCGCGCATAAGCAGCAACCGGTGCTCTTCATTCAGCCCACTCTGCAGGACCGCCTGGGTCTGTTTTACTATCTCCTTGTAAATCAGGGGCAGGATCGACGAATAGTAGACCGGTGAATCCTCAATCAGAATAAGGACGCGCACCATGGCCAGCCGGGTGTCGCGATCAACATTGAGGCTGTCCTCGGCATTCTTCACCAGGGCGAGGAGCAGATCCGAGTTGCCCGACCAGACAAAAATCTTATCAATGCCCGAGCAATCCCAGCTTTCCGGAAGTGGATAGATACTCCTTACGCTGTGCGTCAGAAGGATGACCGGAAGATGTTTATTCCTTTCCTTGATCTCGAGGCTCAGGGAGAAAGCATCCATATCATCCAGATGCGGCATGGTGATTACCATGTCAACTCTCTTTTTCTCCAGGAGGGACAAGGCCTCGCGGGCTGACGAAGTCCGGATCACCCGAGGGGGCTGGCTCAGGTTCAACCCACTGTATTCATTGATGATCTGGGATGCAAGGCTGGTATCTTCCTCAATAATAAACGCATCGTAAGGGCTCGAAACCAGGAGAATTTCCCGTATTTTGGTAGCCATCAACTCGTGGAATGCTTTGAAATGAGAATAGAACTCGGTCGGTTCGCTGTTTTTTTCTTCAAACATAATCGCTTTCGTGCAGAGGCATGCTCCAGGCTGTTCAGTTCATTCTTAGATGTATCACGGGTCGTTGAGAGATGCAATCAGAATTGATCTTTGCAGGCGCGCTGGTCTCCTCCTATTCCTTGCCGTAGCCCCCGCCGCCCGGTGTCTCAACCCGGAGACGGTCACCTTTGGCAAGGGCTGCCGAAAACTTCCCTCCTTTTTCCAGTACCGTTCCATTCCGGATCACAATGTTTCTTCCAACAGCACCCGGCGATCCCCCGAACAGGCCATACGGGGGGATTTTCCTTCTTTCGGACAGGACGGTTACATCCGCGTCTGCCTGCAGCTCAATTTCCCGGACAATGCCGTCGCCCCCCCGGTGCCGGCCATGTCCTCCCGTGCCCCGTCTGATGGAATATTCCGTCACCACAAAAGGATAGCTGTATTCAAGGGCTTCTATGGGGGTATTCAGGGTATTGGTCATGTGACAATGGACAGCACTTTCCCCGTCACTTTTCACCGTGGCCCCCATCCCTCCGCCAATGGTCTCATAATATGCGAATGGCCTGCCGTTTCCCGGATCAATCCCACCGATGGTGACATTGTTCATAGTGCCCTGGCTCGCCGCAGGAATCTTCCCGGGCAGGGCCTTCGAAAGGGCGCCCAGCACCACATCCACAATACGCTGTGACATTTCCACGTTACCGCCGGCCAACGCCGCAGGGAACTCTGCGTCCACAATCGTTCCCTTTTTTGTGAGGATCCTGATGGGTCTCAAGCACCCGGCATTGGTGGGAATATCTTCCGGTACCAGGGACCGGAACACATACAGGACGGCTGAAAGGGTGATGGCGTATACAGCGTTTATACTTCCCCTCACCTGGGGGTCGCTCAAACGGAAGTCAAGCGTGGCCTCATCACCTTGAATCGTGATCTTGACCCGGATGGTGATGTTGTCATCAGAAAGGCCGTCGTCATCCATGAAATCTGCAAACTCGTAGGAACCGCCGGGAATCTGCGCGATCGTCTTTCTGGTGATCCTTTCCGCATAGTCCATCAGGCTTCCGGCATAGAAACGGACTAAGTCCAGGCCGTATTTCCCGACGAGTTCTTCGGTTCTCCGGACGCCGGTCATATTCGCCATGATCTGTGCAGCAAAATCTCCCTCCCGCTCCAGTGGCGTCCTCACATTATTGAGCAGCAGGGCCATGATCTTCCGGTCAATCGACCCCTTTTCCACCAGTTTCAGGGGCGGGATAATGATGCCCTCCTGGAAGATTGAGGTGGAAATGGGCATGGACCCGGAAGTCATGCCGCCCACGTCGGCATGATGCGCCCTGTTGGCCACGAAAAAAGAAGGGGTTTCCTCGCTCGCATACACGGGCGCGACCAGGGTGATATCCGGGAGGTGTGTTCCTCCCTTGAACGGATCATTCAGGATAACCATATCGCCTTTCTGCCACGCTCTGTCCTGAATGGCCGCTTTGACCGACATGGGCATGGACCCCAGATGCACGGGGATATGGGCCGCCTGTGCGATCATATCTCCCCGCTGATCAAATACCGCGCAGGAGAGATCCCTTCGCTCCTTTATGTTGGGAGAAAAGGAGGTCCTGATCAGGGTGACGCCCATTTCCTCTGAAATGGAAGAAAAACGGTTCTTGAATACTTCTAATAGGATCGGGTTGACTTCCATACGCGTTCTCGATCTCCACGCAAGACAAGGCCTCATGATGAAGCGGAAATTTCAAGGATCATATTCCCGAGTTCATCCACCGTGGCAGCGGCAAAAGGGGGAACCACTATGGTGGAAGTATATTCCACGATAATGGCCGGCCCATCGATCCTGTTCCCGCTCAAGAGTTTTTCCCGTGCCACCACCTTCGCAGGCAGCGGTTTATGCTCAAAGATAACCAGGGATTCCCCAAGAAAAGCATCCCGTGGAATTTCCTCCGTCATCTCCAATGCCCTCGGAAACGCCGGCTTTTCCGGTATTCCCCGCGCCCTGAGCCTGATGTTCACGATCTCAACGGATGTATCCTCGTTTCTGTATCCGTAGGTCTTTTCATGGAGTATGTGAAAATCCCCAACGTACTGTTCATCAAAGGGCACAATGATCTCATAGGACTGTCCCTGATACCGCATGTCCAGATACCGTTCCAGGAGCATATTCTCTTGCGCAATACCCTCGGCCATAAGGTCGTCCATCCCCCTTTTTTCAATATCCGCGAACTGTGCATCGAGGATTTCAAAGGACGTTTCTTCCTCGCCCTGCATGATGGTCAGTGAATAATCTTTGATGACATCGGCCATGATCATGCCGATTGCCGAGAGGATACCGGGATTCGGGGGGACCAGGACCTTTGGGATGTTCAGCAGCCTGGCGAGGAATGCCGCATGCATGCCACCGGCGCCCCCGAAAGAGAAGAGAGTGAATTCCCTCGGGTCATATCCCTTTTCCACCGATATCACCCGGATGGCCCTTTCCATGGCCGTATTGGCCACATCCAGTACTCCTTCAGCTGCTTCAGACGGCGTCAATCGCATGTTCTTTCCCATTTCATTGAAATAAGGAATCACCCTGTCTTTCAGCAGGCGCATCCTGCCCCCAAGGAAATGTTCGGGGATCAGCCGTCCAAGATAGAGATTGGCATCCGTTACCGTGATATGCTCTCCCTTTCCGTAGGAGATAGGACCGGGATCCGCACCGGCACTCTCAGGACCTACCTTGAGTGCACCGCCGTCATCCATCCGGGCAACGGAACCGCCCCCGGCTCCCACCGTATGGATGGCAATCATGGGAACCTTGAGCGGATACCCGGATATGCTGGATTCGAGGGTCAGTGTAAGGGTGCCGTCGATAAGAGACACGTCCGTAGACGTGCCCCCCATATCAAACGTGATGAGTTTGGAGTACCCGGCCATCGCGCCTATTTCGTAGGCGCCCACCGCGCCTCCTGCAGGTCCTGAAAGGATGGTCCGCACGGATTCCTTCCTGGCGGTCCCGGCTGATATACTGCCGCCGTTCGACTGCATGATGCCCAGGGAATCCCCCCCGTCCAGGGAATCCATGAGATGCCCTATATAATGCTCCATCCTGGGAGAGACATAGGCATTGATCACGGTGGTGCATGTCCGTTCGAATTCCCTGAACTCCCCGAGAGTCTCATGGGATCGGGAGACCTGGAATCCGGAAGATTCAAGCAGGGAAGAGACCTCCCGCTCATGTGAAGGTTCCAGATACGAAAAGAGGAAACAGATTGCCACCGATTCCACACCAAGTTCTCTCAGGCGTTCAGCCAGCTTTTCCGCCTCATGGCGGTCAAGGGGGACCAGCTCCTCACCTGTCTGAAGAACCCTGCCGGAAAGGCCGAACCTGCGTTCCGGTGGAACGATGTGCGGCTCTTTCCGGTACGCGAGGTCATACAGTCGGCTTCGATTTTGCCGGCCGATCTCAATGATGTCCTCGAATCCTCTGTTGGTGATCAACGCCGTCTTTGCGCCGCTTCTCTCAAGGATGGCATTGGTGGCCACCGTAGACCCGTGTATGATCTGTTTTTTCTTTCCCTGAGCAAGCTGTTTGAGGCCTTCCAGGACTGCGTCTGCCGGGTTTGACGGGGTGGAAAGCACCTTGAAAACGCCCCACTTTTCTCCATCCCTGTACACAAAATCGGTAAAGGTCCCCCCCGTATCAACTCCAATAATCATGGATTTTCCTCTCAACCTCCCAAGGAAGCTGTATTGAAAAAATCGCTGTCAAAAAGTTCTTCGCCGGTTCCTTCCGCCACTTCTTCAAAAACAGGAATGAACCGCATAAAATCACGGGGATGGTACTTTCCGGGCCAGATCTCAGGATCCGGGGCCGCACCGCCAACGTTCCACTCCTGGGACAGGGCATGATCCAGGGATGTTGTTATGGTTGCAATGACGAAATAGTGTTCCACTCCATTCCGTAAAGGGAAAACACAATCAAGAGAAGCGTTCAATGCGCAGGGGAGCGGGGTCCATGAACGGGGCTTTGCCTGTCATGAGTTGGGAAACAAGTTTCCCAGTGGCCGGTGCGAGGGAGATGCCGAGCATTCCGTGACCCCCGGCAACCATAACGTTCTCCCAGGAAGGCGGCCTGCCGATGGAGGGAAGTCCGTCGGGGGTGCAGGGTCGAAGCCCCTGCCAAATCTCGATCACCTCCATGGCATCCAGGTCCAGATCAGGAAAATATCCGGACACTGTCTTCAAAATCGCTCGCACCCTTCTTGTGTTGATGGATTGATCAAATCCCGCGAGTTCCAGGGTACCGGCAAACCGCACCATATCACCCATGGGGGTCAGTACCACGTACGACTCTGCAAGTGTAAGCGGTATCTGCGGACAACGATCAGGTTTTTTGAAAGTAATGCTGTATCCCTTGGCAGGCTCAATCATCAAACGTATACCCAAATCCCGGGCTATCCCGGAATTCCATGCTCCACCAGCCAGGACCACTTCCTCCACGGAAATATCGCCTCTCGTGGTGTGGACCTTTGAAATTCTCCGGCCAGAGGTGTCAAAACCGATGACTTCGACCCGGGTTGCCAGGTGGGCGCCCTGTTCGGCCTCATACCCGCCAAGCTGTTTCACGAACCGGTCCGGTATGAGAAGCGCGTCGCCGTGGGAAAAAATCCCTCCCACCGCCCGGGTTTCCAGTCCCCCTATCAATTGCTCAAGGTCTGCGTTTTCAAGCACCTCTGCTTCAATGCCGAATGGCTCCAGCATTTTGAAGGTTTGTTTCCCTTTCTCAAAGCCCGCTTCAGTCCTGAACAACTCAAGGAGACCTTTCTTTTCAAAACCGAATTTCAGCTCCTGCAGAGCTGCAAGTTCTTCGAACAAGCGGAGACTTTCCTGGGTCAGGTCACGGAGAACAGGTATGGATTTCCGAACATGGCGCCAGTTGCACGCACCCCGAAACTTCCACAACCAGTGGAAGAGAGACGGCCGTAGGGTTGGCTTGATGTGAAA
>Ga0315542_1001290_pt1 | contig 15666 bp, 8 predicted proteins | sample SalMarSW160120MG_FD_202541 | JGI IMG/M metagenome (GOLD analysis project Ga0315542, IMG submission 202541) | Salt marsh sediment microbial communities from the Plum Island Ecosystem LTER, Massachusetts, United States - Salt Marsh Sediment SW1601-20 ...
CTTACAAGGATATGAACCTCTTTATTGCGGGAACAGGACTGGTAGGATCGAGCCTGATTAAACAGCTGCAAAAACAGCACGAGATGCTACTCAGCAATCATAAGTTGAAAATCAATCTCATTGGCATTGCAAATTCAAAAAAGATGCTTGTTGATAAGAAAGGAATTGCACTTGATTCCTGCAGGGAGAGGCTAAAAAACGACGGGGAGAAAGCAGATATTTCAGAATTTATAGGAATCATCAAAAAGATGAACCTCAGAAATTCGACTTTCATAGATTGTACGGCTGATGAAAACGTGGCTAAAAAGTATGGTGATATTCTGTCAGGTTACATTTCCATAGTTACCGCCAACAAGATTGCCTGCTCTTCAGAATACAGCTACTACGAACATCTTAAAAAAATTGCAAGTGACAGGGGTGTACGTTTCATGTACGAAACCACTGTAGGGGCAGGTCTTCCTGTTATCAAAACAATCAATGACCTGGTTTTAAGCGGCGACAGGATATACAGGATTGAGGCAGTACTCTCAGGAACGCTGAATTTCATTTTCAATGAACTGTGCGAAGAACTGCCGTTAAGTAAAGCTATAAGGAAAGCCAGGGAAAAAGGCTTTTCAGAGCCGGATCCGAGGGTCGATCTCAGCGGAACGGATGTTGTAAGGAAAATAATGATATTAGCACGCGAAGCAGGATATCACATTGAAAAAGAAGACGTTGAAGTTGTAAAATTTCTGCCGGATGATTGTTTTAAAGGCGATCTTAACGACTTTTATGCCAGTGTGGAGAAATATGACATGGAATTTGAACTTAAAAGGCTTGATCTTTTAAAGGAGAACAAAAAATGGAGATTCTTTGCAACTCTCGATAGCGATAAGGCAAAGGTGGAGCTGATGGTAGTTGGACCTGAGCACCCCTCCTATTATCTTGAGGGAAGCAATAATATAGTTCTTTTTACAACAGAAAGGTACCGTGAGCTTCCAATGGTTATCAAAGGTTACGGCGCCGGGGCCGATGTTACAGCTGCAGGCGTTTTTGCCGACCTGATGAGGGTGGTTAATGTGTGATAAGGACTCAGGGCACAGGGCGCAGGGCTTTTAGTAAAGAATTTTTAACAAATGAAGTAGTATTTAAAGAAGCTAATTGAAAACTGATTCGATAAAATATTATTCCACTAACCTGAAGGCACCGGAGGTGTCATTCCGGGAAGCGCTGTTAAAGGGACTTGCTCCGGACGGAGGATTATATATGCCTTCAACTATCCCCAGGCTGAGCATGGAAGAGATTGAAGATTTTCTATCCAGCGAATATTACGAAATTGCTTTTAAAGTTTTAAATAGCTTCCTGGGCAATGAGATGGATAGCAATGATTTGAAAGTTCTATGCCGGGATGCATATAATTTTACAGTACCGGTTGAAAAGGTATTCAGCAGGAACTATGTGTTACGGCTAGACCAGGGGCCTTCTGCTTCTTTTAAGGATTTTGCGGCAAGAATCATGGCAAGGCTTATGAATTATTTCATATCACTTGAAAACCTGCATTTTACAATCCTTACTGCTACTTCCGGTGATACCGGCAGCGCAGTAGCGAATGCGTTCCATGGTCTGACCAATATTGATGTTGTTATCCTCTTCCCTGCGAAAGAGGTTACCGAAATCCAGCGAAAACAGATGACAACACTCAACAAAAATATCAGGGTTATAGCTGTTGATGGTAAATTCGATGATTGTCAGAAATTTGTCAAAAAAGCATTCCTTGACGCTTCCCTTGGTGACCTCAGTCTTACTTCTGCCAACTCAATTAATATAGGAAGACTGATTCCACAGGCGGTTTACTATTTTTATGCCTGGTCGAGACTGGCCCGTTACATTGATGAACCGGTTGTTTTCAGTGTGCCTTCCGGAAATTATGGTAATCTTATGGGAGGAATCATTGCTCGTGAGATGGGTCTTCCTGTAACAAAGATGATCATAGCAACAAATGAGAATAATGAAGTACCCGAATACTTAAGGAGCGGCAAATATAAAACAATCGATCCTTCGATTGACTGTATTTCAAATGCGATGAATGTAGGACATCCCAGCAATCTTGCAAGGATAATTGCTCTTTACGGCGGTATGATGGATGAAAAAGGGAATATTCTGAGACCACCTGATATTGAGCGTATGAGATATGATTTTTTTGGTGTGAGCCTGTCGGACGGCGAAACACGTGCTGCCATCGCTAATAATTATAAAAAATATAATCTCATCCTTGAGCCGCATGGCGCGATTGCCTGGGAAGGTATACAACGGTATCAAGGGACTGATCAGGCAGAAAATACTGATGATCAAATATTTATTTCCCTGGAGACTGCACATCCGGCAAAATTTGATGACGAGGTAAGAATAATACTTGGATTTTCACCGAAAATGCCTGAATCGCTGACCCGGGTTGAAAATGTAAAAGAATCGTTTATTGAAATAGAAAATAATTATGAAACGCTCCGGGAGTTACTCCTGAAGCAAGAAAACCAGAAATGAATTATGTACATAGTTTGTTCCGATCTTGAGGGTGTTTTTGTACCGGAAATCTGGATAAATGTAGCCAGGCATACCGGGATTGATGAACTGAGACTTACAACACGCGATATAAGTGATTATAATGTCCTGATGAAACGCAGGCTTGATATTCTGCACCAGAACAAGCTTACGATTCATGATATACGCCATGTAATATCATATATAAAACCATTGCCTGGCGCGACAGAATTTATTTACTGGCTCCGTCAGATAACTCAGCTTATCGTTGTGTCAGATACGTTTTCTGAATTTGCCGATCCGCTTATGGAGAAACTGGGACGCCCTACCCTCTTCTGTCATCATCTTACAGTAGATCAAATGGGAAATATATTGGATTACAACCTGCGCCAGAATGATGGTAAAATGAAGGTGGTGGAAGCTCTTCAGAATCTTAATTACAAAGTTATTGCGATTGGTGATTCATATAACGACATCAACATGCTCAGAAAGGCAGAGATTGGCATTCTGTACAGACCACCACAAAATGTGATGAATGATAATGATGACCTTAATGTTGTCGATTCTTATGAAGAGATTAAAAAAATAATCTCAGAACAGATGGAAAATAAATAATATGTTCCGGGGTAACAATATAACCATATTTTTATATCTCATACACATTATTATAAAGGCCTGATATATAGGACTATAAATTATTGGTTATTTTTCCACGGTTAATTTATTAATGTCTGATATTTATTATGGAAATGGCTAATTATCCAATAATTTTCTATATTTACTCAACCGATATACCAAAAACCATTAATCCATGAAACTTCCGCAGACCTCAAGAAACTGGATTACTATCATAGGATCATTGATCGCAGTTCTTAACCTTATTCTTATAATTTTCCTGTTTATTATTTCAACAATTTTTAATAAGAGTGATACAAACCTTGGCCTTTTTATTTATATAATTCTTCCTGGCTTTTTGTTGCTGGGTCTTATTATGATCCCTGTAGGTATGTTAATCGCAAGGAAGAGGATAAGAAAAACTGCAGAGAGCGAAAAGTACAGGTTGCCTGTTGTTGATCTTAATGATCCCAGGCACAGAAATGCTTTTATAATTTTCACCATTGTGACTATTATAATCCTTTTTCTCTCCACGTATGGCAGTTTTGAAGCATATCATCTTACAGAATCAGTGCAGTTCTGTGGCACACTTTGCCATAAAGTAATGGAACCCGAATACACTGCTTACCAGAATTCACCTCATGCAAATGTAACATGCGTTGAATGCCATGTCGGATCCGGAGCTTCCTGGTATGTAAAATCAAAACTTTCAGGATTGCACCAGGTATATGCCGTGCTCACAAAAACATATCCTACACCTATTGAGACTCCCTTACACGATCTGCGTCCTGCCAGGGAGACATGTGAAAAATGTCACTGGCCGCAGAAATTTTATTCCAGAACCCTTCAGGCAAACAGGTATTTTCTTACCGATTCACTGAACTCCGAATGGGATATCATGCTCCAGATGAAGATCGGACCGGAGTACAAAGGGCAAGGCTTTAGTGAAGGTATACACTGGCATATCAACCCTGATGTCAATATAGAGTACATCTCTGAAAACGATAAGCGCGAAGTAATTACATATGTTAAATACATCAATAAAAAAACAGGGCAGGTTGAAATATTCAGGAACCCTGATACTCCTGTTTCCGATAGCCTTATATCTGCCTCTAATATCAGAACCATGGATTGCATTGACTGTCATAACAGGCCTACTCACAATTACAATTCCCCTCCGGTATATTTCGACAAAGCAATGCTGTCCGGTAATATCTCGAAGAATATCCCATTTCTTAAAAAGACTGCAATGGATATTCTCAGAGACACTTTCAGCAATAAGGATACTGCATTGATTACAATCCGGGAGAATATTTTAAATTATTACAAGACAGAACAAAGTAGTTTTTACGCTGCAAACAGTGAATCAATAGATAAGTCAATCACAGCTATTCAGCATGCTTTCAGTCAGAACACTTTCCCGGCGATGAAGGTTACTTATGATGTTTATCCTGAACATATCGGGCACCTTGAAACGGAAGGGTGTTTCAGATGTCATAATGGCTCATTTACATCTGAGAATGGCAGCAAAATAACGAAGGATTGCAATCTATGTCACACAATCGTAGGGCAGGGAAAGCCCGAGAACATGCAATATACTGCTATCAGGGGAACTCTTGAATTTCAACATCCCATCGATATCGGAACTGCCTGGAAGGAGGCTAATTGCTCGGAATGTCACAGGTATCTTTATTAAGGTGCAACGGTGCAATGGTGCAAAGGTTCATTTATAACAGGCGATTTGGAAGAAGGAGTGAAACGACGAAGTGAAATGAAGCTCGGCGAAGCCAAATCCTCTCAGACATAAAAACAAGGCAAAGACGCTGGTATTCCTGAGGTTCTATTTCAGAATTTCCGAAGTATATTTATCTGCAATATCAGCCTGATCTTTTGCCAGTCCTGATATAATCACAATTCTGTCATCTTTCCATGAAAGGAATATTGTTCCGTTATATCCGTCAGTAAATACATACCTTCCTGTTTCTGACTGGCCGGGTTCAATTCCCGCAGATGTCAGATATACTTCTACAGTTTTAAGGGCTTCCTGCGGAGATGTAAACTGTATCAGGAATACATTAAAGTTATCATTTCCAACCTTATATACAGCCTTGAATGCTTTTTTCAGAAACTCGTGTCCAAGCACGCTTTCATTTATGTAAGTCTCCTCATTTGCTTTTTTACCATCAGAAGGAAACTGTGAGAGAAGAGCCGGCATCCGGGTCTCTCCCTTAAGCATGTCTGCGACACGCATGGCGAGAGACTCTTCGGCCTGAAGAGTTTTCAACTTTTTAGAATATGTTCTCAGCTTTACATAATAATCTCCCTTGAAAAAATTAATAGAGCCATCGGCAGTATAACCCTGCGATCCAATATTCGTAAAGCTGAATGATGGGGATCGTTCGGAGGCGTAAATCCCAAACGCCATTGTATGGTCGCTGTGATGGTATATCTCCAGCTTAATGGTTTCTTTTCCCTTTTTGTATTCTGTTACATGAAGGTCCACAAATCCAAGCGCCAGGTAAGTATCAGCAGCTCCGTCGATAAAATCCCACAGGTTTTCAGGAAGGTAAACAGGGTATTTTGATGTTTGCTTAAAACCGGCAAGATCAGGGAAAGTGATATCCTGAGCATATGCTAACCCGGAAAATATTGAAAAGAATAATCCGATAAGAACTTTATTTTTCATATAAAAAACATACTATTCTATTAATAATCAAGTCAGAAAATCAGCCGGGACATTAACCAGTCTTGAGACATCAGTTATCTTATTGCTTACCGCAAAGTTCCTTGAGCAGGACACACTGCAGGTATCGCAATTGCTGCAGGGATTGCCGGAGGTTCCCAGTTCGCTAAGGAGGTTTTTTGCCATTGAAGGCATTGCATAACCGTATGCGTACATATAAGCACGCATCAGATCAGGCACCGGCAGGTTTTTCGGACACGACGGGATACACTGTCTACATCCGGAACATAACAGGCCGGGATGTGAAGCATCGGCAAGCAGATCACCCTTTTCCTGATCTGTAAGATTTATATCAGCGAGGATGGCAGCATTAAGGTCAAGCTGATCGAAACTGGTCATTCCGGGTATTGTGGTAGTAATATCAGTGTTTGACAAAACCCATTTAATCGCCGCAGTGGTATTTATAGGCTTAGTTCTCTCCCTGTCGAGGAAACCTCCCCCCGCAAGTGTTTTCATGGCGATAATCCCGATACCAGCTGAAGCTGCTTTTTTAACAGCACTTTTAAGTTCTTCAATATAAGCCAGCCTGTAATTATACTGGGTAAGAATAACATCCCATGTATCTGAATCGGCAGCTGTATTTATGACAACCGGTTCATTACTGTGTGTCGAAAATCCCATAAATTTTATTTTCCCTTCTTTCTTTAGCTTCTTAATTGCATTTACAAGAGGCTTATATTCAATAAGTTCAGGATTACTGACACCATGAATATATAAAATATCTACATAATCCATCTGAAGCCTTGAAAGACTAACATTGAATAACTCCAGAAATCTTTCAGGTGTGGTTTGGTCTGATGGTTTGCCATCGCGATCTGTGCCCGGTTTTACCTTGGTAGCCAGTATGAAAGAATCCCTTTTATAATCTTTGAAAAAGTTGCCCAGCATTATTTCATTATTGCCTCCCTGGTAACCGTTTGCTGTGTCAAATAGTCTTATTCCTTTATCATAAGCTGCTTTGCACAGGTTTGAATTATCTGACCTCATTACACCAAAACTTATTACCGGAACTTTTATTCCTGTCTTCCCAAGAGTCCGGTAAATAACATCATTACTCTTCGCATATGATGATGCTGAAACGAGTGATGGTGATAAGGCTATTACTCCGGCACCTGCTATTCCTGTTTTAAGGAACCCTCTTCTTGTTATATCTTTCATACTTTAATTATTTTAGATTCCTGATACGAACTATAATATCTGTTCCTTTCAATAAGTTTACTAATATATCCGTATTGGTATCTCCATAATGGTATGGGTACAGGATTTTGGGATTAAATGATTTTGCAGCATCCGCTACCATTTCCGGAGTCATGGTATACGGCACGTTCATTGGAAGGAAAGCTACATCGATATTTTTCAGTGCCTTCATTTCAGGGGTGTTTTCCGTATCACCTGCTACATAGAATCTCTTGTCCCCTATTGTTAATATATATCCGTTACCGACTCCCTTTGGATGGAATGGCTGACCAGGGGCTCTCATATTAACTATATTATAAGCCGGTATAGCTTCGATCGTAATATTATTCACAATAGTTTTATCGCCTGCTTTCATGATCTTCGCCCATGGTATTTTCTCAGCTGAGTTTTTATTGCACAGCAATACTGTTGAAGGTTTGCGAAGATCATTGATCAGGTCGATATCGAGATGATCATAATGCTCATGCGTCACAAGGATAAGATCGGCTTTGGGAGCATCATCATAATTTCCTAACGAACGGACAGGATCGAAATATATAATATAGTCCTTTAAACTGAACATAAGTGACCCATGTCCGATAAAATGTAAATCAACAATTCCTGCTGATGTATTAATCCTGTCTACTGCAGGATTCTCCTGAGAGATTGCTGGACCTGTCATCGCTATAAAGATTAATGAAGCAATAATATTTTTCAACCTGTTAAATGAATCTGGCATCATATAAGTAAAATTTAATATTCAATAAAATTTATTTAATCAGTTCTGATCCCCATAACCAGAATATCATCGATCTGCGGAGTCTGTCCCATCCAGTCCAAAAGCCTCTTTTCAAGTATCTCTTTCTGTTTCTTCATCGGGTAGATCTGTATTTCAAGTATCAGCTTTTTGAAGTTTTTCTTCATAAATTTTCTTCCCCGCGGACCTCCAAACTGGTCGATATATCCATCAGAAAACAGATAGTATGAGATTCCTTTTTCAAGGCTCCAGTCATAGAACTCAAAATTCTCATTCATCCTTGAGGAAATACCTATCGGCATCTTGCTGCCATATATTGTTTCAAGAAGGTATTTACCATCCGACATGGAACCATCGGGCATTTCTGCAGAATCAGACTGATATTTAATAACCTCATTTTCAGTAAGTTTTCTTACCCTAAAGCATGGATTGTAGGCTCCGGAGAATTCTACTCGCTGTGAATTGAAATCGATCACCAGGAGCGCTATATCCATACCATCTTTTGCTTCATCTTCGCCTCCAACCTGCTTAAGAGAATCAGTAACATGGTGTCTCAGCTGATTAAGAATGAAGTCGGCACGAGGAGACTTTTCTTTGTCGATTATTTCATCCAGGAACGACATTCCAAGCAGGCTCATAAACGCGCCCGGCACACCATGTCCTGTACAGTCGGCAGCAACAATATAAAGCCTGTTATCTTTTTTAGTCATCCAGTAGAAATCGCCACTTACTATGTCGCGTGGTTTGAGGAGGACAAAGTAATTCCTGATATTCTCTGAAAGAATTGCTTCCGAGGGCAGCAATGCCATCTGGATACGGCTGGCATAATGGATGCTGGATTCAAGCTCCTCTTTTTGTTTTACTACAATTGCTGTACGTTCTGCGACAATACCTTCAAGACGGATATTTTCGTTTTTCAGACGTCGTGTATAAGCGCTTATAATGCCGAAGATCGCCAGGAGCGCCGCAAGGACAAATCCAATGTATGCATATATTGTAGTATACCATGGTTTCAAAATGATAAACTCATATTTAAGTTCATTTCCCTCAAGCCCTGTAAGTGTTCTGCTTCTGACTCTGAAAGTATAATGTCCATGAGGCAGATTAGTATAATCCTTTTTGGAATAGAGGGCTTCAAATGTAAATCCAAAAGAAATTCCGGTCCATTTTGACCATTCTTTATCATATCCTTCCAGTTTATAACTATATTCAGTCTGCAATTCCTCAATAAAATACGATGTGGTCCATTCAAAAATAATCCGATTCATATCATAGCCATATTCAGGTACAATGGTAGAAGGATTCACTAATTCAGGGATCCTTCTTTTCTCATCGATATCTTTATGAAACATTCCTGCCATCACAACTGAATCTGTGCCTATAGTAATCGAGATAAATCGCGTATTTACTTTAGTTGTATCAGGTAAAAGTCGCGCCTTCTCAATAACTGGCACAATTTTCGTTTTGGTTAAATATATTCTTCCATTTGAACTCATAATGTCCGTTGGCGGAATATTGGGTAACAGGTTAAGAACCCCGGTGTAATAACGGATACCGGAACTTGTATTTCTGAATAACATCTCGTAGTATTTCCTATCGTACCCGCTAAACCATATGTCGCTGTCTTCATCCATAAAAAGATTAACAGCGTATTTTCCCTCAGAGAATCCTCCTGTCAGGGTATTATCACTAATAAACCTGTCATTTTTTCTATCGTACCTGAAAATGCCTGTAGATGTTGTAATGTAAGTTTCATTTTTAATGTTTTGTAAAGAATGTAATTCAGCCTGAGGGACACCTTTTTCCTTACTGTATTTTATAATTGTTGTATCGTTCGAGTTGGTTGAAATGTTATATAATGCATCCGGGTTATTAGTTAAAATCCATAATCCATGATCTCCATTCTCCGCAACAGATGAAACAGATCCGGATGGAATTTTATACCTGTTCAAATATTGCCAGTAATTCCCTTCATTTTTCAGAATTATTATTCCACCCACCTCAAGTCCAATATATACTATATCGTGGTTGTACGAAGATTGGCTTATAAAGCGGGTGTTATAACCAAAATTACCTTTCCTTTTAGGTAAATCGCGGCAAATGCTTTCAACCTTTCTTATATTATCATTCGGGGAGATTTGCAATATTCCCTCAAGACCACCGGCAAGCAGGAATTCGCCATGATCTGACTTAATTACTTCAAGAGGGAAGAATTGTGAATCAATTCCAGGGATCTTCTTAAATTTTACACAATTATTCTTATCAGTGTAAGACTTAAGGATACCGGCATCTGAAGAGAGGTAAATATTACCCTGGAATTGGCTTATATCATTTACGGCGTAGTCAATACCCTGCTTTTCCGAAAATATAGTTAAAGGAACATTAAAATATGCTTTACTGATTACTCCGGTTGTCGATATCCACAATTCTGAATAATTAGGGTAATCACAGTACATTGCTAATATTGTATTATCCTCAAGATCACAGTTTTCCTTATTAATCTGGTATATCAGTTTTCCAGTTCTGTTAAACACAAGTATCCCTTCTTCATTGGTTGTTCCGATCGCAAAAAGATCTTTTGCGATTTTGGCAGCAGCATATATAAAGACAGTTTTGAACTTCTCATTCAGCCTGGCATCTACAAAGTCATCCTTAACGATTCCGGTTTTGTAATCATATATAAACAATCCATCCTGGAATGTGCAGATAAGAACCTTACTTTCATCATAGGGTAGAAGAACAGTGCATAGTTTCTTTTTAAAAAATCCTCCACCCGGTAACGGACTGATAACAGTATCCCGTAGCTCAAAAATACCGTTGATATTATCTGTAATGATCAGTTTATTGTTAATCTTTGCAAGCTTATAAGCATCAAAGACATTAAATTTAACCAGGCTTATTTCAGAGAGAGAATCGTTTTTAATATCATATACATATATGAATTTTGGTCCCAGGAAGTAGACCTTGTTATCCAATATCTCGATTGAATAAATTACCTTGATTTCTGCTATTGAATCAATCCGTTCCGCAAGTGAGACATATTCAGCTTTGCCCTTTTCATCAGGCTGCAGATATCCAAATTCATATGCAGCTCCGACATATACTATTCCTCTTTCGTCAGCAAGAAGCGAAAATATTCTTGGATTATTTTTTATCTTGATAGCCGACCATTTTGTACCATCGTAACAGATAACTCCTTTGTCCTGGTTCCCAAAATAAACATTACCGAATTTATCCTTTGTAATGCACCAGTTTTGTTCAGATCCCTGGGTAATCTGTGTAGGATAATTTTTAATAAACGGAACACCAAATTTGTTTACCTGACCGGATAAATCAATAGCAGCTGTGGCTAAAAAATATAATAATAAGAACTTTCTCATAAGCTCCCCTGTTATTTTCGTCAAAGAAAATCAAGTATAAAAGTACGAATCTAATTATTTTAATCAAATTTATTACAACCCCAATCGTTATATATTGAAAATTTAATAACTTGCCACGGGAATTTAGGTACAGCGTTAAATATTTAACACTGATGCGTTTAGGGAAATTTAAACAGGTACTGTTACCTGCGCTGATATTGATTTTTAATTTATCGGCATCTGGTCAGTCAGGAAATAGAATCCGTCATCATTTTACTGATGAAACGGCTGTTAATAGCGTTACTCATACGGATCATTCCCTCTCCGTTAATTATTCGATATCTGAGATGGACATGGAAGGTCTGACCAGTGAGAACGGCACGTTCTTCAGGTTATCGATGCCGGGGCATACACTAACTTCAGATCTCGGAAAACCTGAACTTCCGGTTCTAAGCAGGCTTATTACGATACCTGATGGTTACTCTTACAAAATCAGAATCAGCAATGTAAAGGTTTCCCGGGTAAGACCTTCAAAAGATAAAATCAAAGGACTGCTTTTCCCTGCACAGGAAGGAGAAACAAAAGAGCTTCAGAATAAAAAGCCTCAGTTCAGGATGGATAAAGCTCTTTATGCATCAAAAGAATTTATCGGCTTTGATACCGTACACATTGAACCGGTAGGAATTATGCGCCATAAGAAGCTCGCAAATCTTGTTATATCGCCGGTGCGTTATAATCCTCATTCAAACGTCCTGGAAATAATAACTTCCATGAAAATTGATGTGTCATTTTCCGGGGTTGCTGCAGCTGATTCAAAAGCGTTGTACCCTGAATCTCCGCTTTTTAACGAGACTTTGGAAAAAGGATTGCTGAATTATAATCCCGGGGATGTTATAACCGGTTATACCGACAATCCGGTAAGGATGATAATATTAACCGATACTGCTTTCATTAAACAACTCAGGCCATATATTGCCTGGAAAACACAGAAAGGGTACAGACTCCAGATTTTGTATAAAGGAGCTGCCTATGCCGGAGTGACATATACAGAACTTAAAGATACACTGACCAGCATCTGTAATTCATCTGGTCAACCTCCGCCCGAGTATCTTCTTATCGTTGGTGATGTAAACAGGATACCTTTTTACGGAACAGGCCAGGTAACAGATATGTATTATGGAGAGCTTGACGGAAATGGTGATTATATTCCCGATATGTATATAGGCAGATTGCCAGTGGCCGATACAAATGAATTAAAAACTGTTGTAAAGAAATTAATACAATATGAGAAATTCGAATTTACAGATACCAATAAGTTCTACACCCGGGCATTAATGGCTCCTGGTTCTGATGGCGGTTATGCAACCTATATGAACGGCCAGGTAAAGTATGGTGTGGCTAATTACCTTACTCCTGCCAATAAAATCCAGGAATTCCATTTTTATTATCCACAGAATCTTACTCTTCAGAAAGATTCTATGATCAAACTTATAAATAATGGAGTATCATTTATAAACTATACAGGTCACGGAGATCTTACCGGATGGCTTCATATAAATATAAAAACTACAGACATACCATCTTTCACGAATAAAAGCAGGTATCCATTTATAATAAGTAATGCCTGTCAGACATCCAGGTTTAATGCATCCTCTTTTGGTAACAAAATGGTTGTCGCCAGCGATAAAGGTGCCATTGGCTTTATTGGCTGCTCAAACGATTCGTACTGGGATGAAGACTATTACTGGGCAGTTGGAACTGGCACTCCAAACGATAATCCTACATACGAAACCACCGGACTTGGTGCTCTCGACCGTCTTTTCCATACGCACGGGGAGTCTCCTTCAGACTGGTATATCACAATGGGCCAGGTCAATTTTGCAGGGAACCTGTCTGTAAGTGGCAGCAGCAGTTCGCGTAAGAAATATTACTGGGAGACATATAATCTTGTGGGTGATCCAAGTATCATTCCTTATATAGGCACTCCCGGTACTTTCAGTACGATATTGCCGGATACTCTTCCAAATAATATTAAATCATATTCGTTTATCGGTATACCTTTTTCTTATGTGGCTGTATCACATTTCGATACGCTGTGGGATGCCTCTTATGTAAGTCCTTCAGGTTCAGTGACACTTGAAATGCCGGGACTGGCTAACGATTCCTGTCTTGTAGTGATAACCGGACAAAACAAAAAACCACTGATTAAAAAAATCCGTTTTATAAATGTTACCAGGGAATTTATTAATCTCTCCAGGTCAGCTATCAACGACAGCAACGGAAATAATAACGGGGTGGCTGATTTCGGAGAAACCGTCTCTCCGGATTTCACAATCAGTAATCTTGGAACCAAAGATGCTGTAAATCTTTATGCAACGATATCATCAACATCCGATTGGGTTACCATTAACAATGATTCCGTATATATAGGAACTCTTGCGGCAGGCACAGATATTGTGTTGAATGATGATTTTTCTATAACTATTGCAGACAATGTTCCGGACGACGGGATAATTACACTTGACCTGTTAATAAAAAATACAAAATCTGAAAAACACTATAAAATAGATATATGTGTACATGCACCGGTACTTGACATTACCAGCTATGTGATGGATGATCGTATTACAGGTAACGGCAACTATGTGGCAGATCCCGGAGAAACCTTCAGGCTTATTTTCAGAGTTAGCAATCAGGGTACCAGCAATACTGCCGGGCAACTGATTGTCTCGAGTCCCGATGATGATATATCGGTACTCGAACCGAGCAAGAATTCGGGAACTATTCTGTATGGTGAAGTAACTGAGATTCCTGTTCTTGTCAAGCTGTCGGAACTTGTAAACCCCGGAACAACTATTTCAGTTTCAAGCCTGCTGGACTGCAATCCTTATTATGTCAGTAAAAACGTCACATTCAGGGTCGGACGTATCAGGGAATCGTTTGAATCAGCCTCATTCACGATATTCCCATGGATAAATTTAAGTTCAAAACCGTGGACAATTACATCGACAGGTTCATATGATGGTTCATTGGCTGCTCGTTCGGGCGCCATAACTCATAATCAATCATCCTCACTATCCATTAAACTCATTTACGACGAAGCGGACTCTGTAAAATTCTGGTACAAAGTATCTTCGGAGACAAATTATGATTTTCTCATTGTTAAACTAAATGATGCAGAGGTTCTCAGAAAATCGGGTGAAACTGGATGGAATAAGGCAGCAATACCGGTACCGGCAGGCTATAATAGGCTTGAATGGCTTTATAAGAAGGATCAGTCAGTATCGCAGGGAACCGATTGTGCAATGATAGATCTTATAGATTTTGCAGGTCCGGGATCAGTGAAATATATCACCAGGGATATCGTTACTGCCAGAATAGCTTCTCCTGTTAATAAAGAGAAGCTCAGGCTGGAACCAGTAATTGTCAAGATGCTAAATATCGGACCTGATACGATCAAAGGATTTAACCTGGCTTATACTATTAATAATGGAATGCCTGTCAGTCAGCATTTTAACAACGTTTTAATTCCTTTCGGAGATTCTGTTGCCGTAACTTTCGATACACCTGCTAACTTATCGTATTTCGGCAGCTATGATCTGTTAACGTACAGCTACGATAATGACGACGATTATCTCTTTAATGATTCTTTAAAGATCAACATTATGAATAATGAAATTGAGGGACCTTTGCTGGTTTACCCGAATCCGTTCAGGGATGTTATCAATATAGTCATTAATTCAGATTTCGATGGAAGTGCAAGGATCTCATTATATAATACAGCTGGCAAAAAGATGCTGGATATTGAAAAACAAATAACTGTGGGGGTAAATAATGAAGAAATTAAAGAGTTCAACCTGGTACCTTCAATTTATTATCTGAAAGTTCAATTTCCGGGAGTTTCCAAAACGGTTCCGTTAATGAAGATCAGGTAACAACAATATTTTTTATTTTCACATATTGATCTAATTATATATTCAGTATGTCTACAGTTTTACCTACCCGTGAAACAGCTCTTGAGCTGTTAAAAAAGTACAATAAATCAGAAAGTCTTCTCAGGCACGCTTTTGCAGTAGAAGGCGTTATGAGATATATGGCAAGAAAATCAGGTGAAGATGAAGAAAAATGGGGTATTATAGGATTGATCCATGATCTTGATTATGAAATGTATCCTGATCAGCATTGCATTATGACAAAAAAAATACTCGTTGAGAACAACTGGCCTGAAGAATATATCAGGGCTGTACTGAGTCATGGATGGGGGCTGGCATCAGATGTCGAGCCTGTAACAAAGCTTGAAAAAACCATTTATGCAATTGATGAATTGACAGGCCTTGTAGCTACAAGCGCCCTTGTTCGTCCTTCAAAGAGTGTTCTTGACATGGAAGCAAGGTCTGTAAAGAAAAAATGGAATGACAGGAAGTTCGCTGCCGGAGTCAACAGGTCGGTAATTGAGAAAGGGGCCGAAATGCTGGGAGTAAGTCTGGATGAATTAATCA
>Ga0315542_1001291_pt1 | contig 15661 bp, 12 predicted proteins | sample SalMarSW160120MG_FD_202541 | JGI IMG/M metagenome (GOLD analysis project Ga0315542, IMG submission 202541) | Salt marsh sediment microbial communities from the Plum Island Ecosystem LTER, Massachusetts, United States - Salt Marsh Sediment SW1601-20 ...
GAATCAAATCGGCAAAGTTGTGGCTATCACCTACACCAAGGAAGGTTCGTATATGGTGGAAGTGGCAATCGCGAGGGAATTCGTTCATGCAACGACAAGCAACTCCCGCTTTCTTATCGGACAGGCCCCCGATGATGAAACCGGAAAGGCCATTGAAGTGGTTAATTCCGTAAAGGGGGGAGAGCCGCTTGCGCAGGGGGCGACGGTGGAAGGTTCCTCGCGCACAGCAGTGCTGCTCGACCAGGTTTTGGATGGGATGAAAGATACACTCAAAGATCTTGAGGGGAGCCTCGAGGAGATGACAAAACCGCTCCGAAAGATCCCCGAATCAGACGAAGTGAAGAAGCTTCAGGAAAAGATGAATGACCTGATGGAGGCCTTGAAACAGCAAGGAACCCATGCCCGTGAGAAATTTGAAAAGGATATCCTTCCGGAACTTGAGAAAAAAATGGATGAATTGCGGGAGCGCTTCAAAAAATTTGGACGGGAGAAAGAGCTGGACCCCCTCGAAAAGGAGCTGAAAGACCTCAAGAGAATTTGAGAATCGAAATGTCAATCCGTCTTATAGCGAAAGATTTGTACCGCCTCGAAAAAGAAGTGGAGCAACTGGAAAAGGCCCTGCGTGAGAGTCCTCTTGTAACGAGAACGGGACTGGAAGAGAGACTCCGGAAGGTCCGTGCCGAAAGAAACCGCATGCGCGGCATCCTGGAAGGAAGCAAGGAACAACCCCCCTATCGCAAGCCCTCTTGACGGTAGAGCAAGCTGAACAATCTGTACTAAGCGAGCGGCATCTGAACAGGTTCAATGTTCCCGGGTAATCTTGGAATATGAAGAGACAAAGGACTCAAACCCTGAACCCCGAACCGGATATCCTGAATAGGTATGGGAATGCTCCCAGGAGAAAAAAGAACTCCCCGAGGGCCGTGTGGCGGCTATTCCTCTGCTGCCTGCTGATCGCGGCCCTGTGCCCGTCAGCGGTCTGGTCGGCTACCGCCCGGATAACGGTGGTTCAATCCCGGGTCAGATATCCTGCAGGAGCGACCTATCTCCTGCTTTTCCGGATAACGGTCTCCGATCACTGGTATATCCATGAGGCGGGGAAGGGCGGGCAGGAACTGATTCCCAGCGTCTTGCGGATTCCGCCTGTCTCCGGTGTAAAGATCACCCACATCCTGTTCCCTGCTCCGCAGAAAAAGCGATTTTCCTTCAGCCCGGAAATCATAAACGTGTATGCAGGGACATTCCTGGTCCGCGCCACGCTCGAGGTCGATAGAAAGGCACCGACGGGAGAGAAGAAGCTGGAAGGAAGCTTCTCTTACCAGGCCTGTTCGGGTACATCCTGCCTTCCGCCTGAAACCATTCCTCTTTCATTTACCATCGCAGTGGCAGCACCAGGAGCGCAGACAAAGGCGATCAACGAGTCCCTTTTCGCCCAGGCCGAATCATCGGAGGGGGGTCAATTCGCGCCGGCAGGCTTCAAAGCCGGAGCAGGATTCCTGCTGACCCTGGTGGGCATCTTTTTCGGGGGACTGGCGCTGAATCTCACTCCCTGCGTGTATCCCCTGATCCCGATTACTGTTTCCTATTTTGGCGGGCGCAGCGGGCAGAAAGGAGGTTGGCCGGTCCTCCACGGCATTCTCTATATGCTGGGTCTGGCATTCACCAACGCCTCCCTGGGCGCTGTGGCAGCTCTTTCAGGTGGTCTGCTTGGTTCAGCACTGCAGAATCCTGTTGTGCTTGTTGTTGTGGCCGGCATCCTCGTCGGCCTTGCCACGAGTTTCTTCGGGCTCTGGGAGATCAGGATCCCTTCCGGCCTCATGCGGATATCCGCAAAGAGTTTTGGCGGGTATTTCGGGACATTCTTCATGGGGCTCACCCTCGGGGTGGTTGCCGCCCCCTGTCTGGGGCCGTTCATTCTGGGACTGCTTACCTTTGTGGGGCAGAAAGGTGACCCTGCTTTGGGGGTACTGTACTTTTTCGTGCTGAGTATCGGACTCGGGTTCCCCCTCGCAGTGCTGGCCGTTTTTTCGAGCGGCCTCGATCGGCTTCCCCTGTCCGGCGGGTGGATGGTGTGGATCCGTAGTGCGTTCGGATGGATATTGATCGGTATGGCAACCTACATGATTCTCCCGTTGTTTCCTTCTTCCGTCTTGAAAGCTTCTATTGTGGGGGTGGTCCTGGTGGGGGCCGGCCTGCACCTCGGGTGGCTGGAGAAGACCCGGAGCACCTGGGCCGGGTTTGTGTATGTGAAACGGGGTTTCGGGATAGTGCTTCTGACGGCCGCAGTGATCCTGTTCCTGACCGGTTCCCGGGAGAGCAGGGGTATCCCATGGATTCCGTATGATCAGGTGCGTCTGGAAGAGGCCGCAAAAAGGGGAAAACCGGTCATCCTCGATTTCTCTGCAGACTGGTGCAGTCCTTGCAGGGAATTGGAGAGATCTGTTTTTTCCGATCCGCAGGTCATGGCCCTGAGCAAGGAATTTCTGACAATGCGGGTTGACCTCACAAGGCACCGTCCGGGACAGAAGGAACTCCTGGCCCGGTACGCGGTACGCGGAGTTCCCACGGTGATTTTCATCAACGGGAAAGGTCGCGAAGAAGGAGACCTCCGGGTACAGGAAGGTATTGGCAAAGAGGAGATGATTGAGCTGATGAAAAAGGCGCTGCAGTGAGAAGGTGCAGCCTTCATCTATTTCATGCGGTAGGTGATAAGGCCGTGAGTGGGATCGTAGGGAGAGACGCTCACCTGAACCCGGTCTCCAACCATAACCTTGATGCGGTACTTTTTCATGCGGCCCGATAGACGGCCACGGACAATCACGTTGTTATCACATTCGATTTCCATAATTCCGCCCCCCAGGACCTTGGTTATTGTTCCTTCCAACTGGATCAGATCTTCTCGGCTCACAGTATTCTCATACCTTTCGAATAGAATGGAGGCGCCGTGTTCAGGCGGGGCCCGGGGTCCGTGGAAATCAGCTCCACTGACACGTTCTCCTATATCCCATAATCATCTCACAAGTCAAGGAAATCCTGAAAAAGCGGGAAGAAACGGAAGAGACAGCCGGCCGGGAAGGGAGTGTCAGAGGCAAGAAACGTTACCAAGAGAGAGACAGGACAAAGTCAAATACCGCCCGGTTGAAGGCCTTGTGGTTTTCAATCATGACCATGTGTCCCGCAGAAGGCACAAGGACAATCTCTGCTCCTGGAATGGCCTTTTTTAATCCCTGGGAAAGGGATGGAGGAGAGAGTTTGTCTTCTTCTCCACAGATGACCAGGCAGGGCAGGTTGATCCGGGAAATATCATTTTCGCGGTTAAACCGGTCGCAGGCGAGGAAGTCGTCATGGACAACGGAGGATCCCGGCTCCTTCATCAATTGTGCACCCTGTCCGACAAGGGCAGGATCGGCGCCGGGCGCATACGCGTATTTGACGATGGTTTCAATCGTTTTTTCGAACTGGTTTCTGAGCCCTTCCAGGAATTGAGGCGCCACCGGAAGGCGGGGTCCGGTTGCCGCAAGAATGATACCTGACAGGAGTTCAGGGCAAAGAAGCGCGGCATCCTGGACAATCGCCCCTCCCATGGAATGGCCCATGAGAAACGGTCGTTTCATGTCCGTGCTAAGGAGCATTTCCTGTATCCAGGCGGCATACGAGACAATCGTGTCCATCCCCGGGCCAGGTGTCTCACCGTGACCGGGCAGGTCGACGGCAAGCGTATTGATTTCTTTGCCCAACAGGCGCACCTGGCTCTGCCACATTTGCGTGCGGCCGCCGGCCCCATGGACCATAAGCAACGTGGGCAGATCTTCCCGGTAACCGGCCGGGCCTTCCATGAACCCTATTTTCATGCTCTTGAGGATTTCAGCAGGAGACATGGATACCTCATCTTTCGGTTTGACCATCCGGTTGTACAGGCAACTCACCACCTGATGAGGGCACTGCCCCAGGTCAAACCGCCTCCGAAGACGGGAAGGCAGACAAGGTCGTTTTCCTTGATACTCCCATCGCGCACCGCCTCGTCCAGGGCAATGGCGCAGGATGCAGAGGATATGTTTCCGTACTTGTGGATGGTCACGTAGAATCTCTCCATGGGCAGTTTGAGGGTCTTGGCCATGGATTGAAACATCCTCAAATTTGCCTGGTGGGGAATAAACCAGTTGATGTCTTCGACCGCCACCTTGTTAAATATGGCCGCTTCCTTAACGGAGTCTATAAAGTGACGAACAGCCACCCTGAAACTGGCATTTGCCTCTATCATGTTCAGGGTATGAAGTTTCTTGTCCACACTCTCATGGCTGATAGGTGTCGTCTTCGATCCACCCCCCGGCATGAGCAGGTCCTGCCCATTGGCGCCGTCGGTATGTATATGAGTGGAGAGAACCTCAGGCCCTTCGTCTCCAGGCTGCAGGACGGCGGCGCCGGCCCCGTCACCCCAGAGGATGCAGGTGGTGCGATCGGTCCAGTCCAGGGTTCGTGTCATGACTTCCGACGCGACAACGAGAATATTTTTTGCCGCTCCGGTTTTGAGATACTGTTGCGCCACATTCAGAGCGAAAATGAAACCGGAGCAGGCCGCGGTGACATCGAACGTGACGGCCTGGGGAGCGTCCAGTTTAGCCTGCAGCCAGTTCGCTCCGGCAGGGCAACAGGTGTCCGGGGTAATGGTTGCAAGGAGGATCAAGTCCATATCTTTCGCCGTAAGACGGGCCATATCAAGCGCCTTGAGAGAGGCCTCATACGCCAGGTCGGACGTGGTTACCTCAGGATCCGCCATGCGCCTTTCCCGCACGCCGGTACGCTGTGTGATCCACTCATCGGTGGTATCAAGCCCCATTTTTTCCAGATCAAGATTACTTAGGATTTTTGGCGGGACATAGGATCCGGTCCCCAGGATTCTCACAGAAGTCATTTGCTATGCTTTCTCCAGTACGATACCCATTTGTTTCTCTTTTTCAGCCACCGCCAGCCTGGTCTTGATGACGGTATCAGGGATCAGGCTCATGGAGTCGATGCCGCATTCGACCAGGAACTCAGCAAAATCAGGGAAATCGCTCGGTGCCTGCCCACAGATGCCTATTTTCCTTTTCTTTTTCTTGGCAATGTCAATCACCTGTTTCACAAGTCTTTTCACGGCGTCATTTCTTTCATCATACAGATGGGATACGAGGGAGGAATCCCTGTCCAGCCCCAGTGCCAGCTGGGTAAGATCATTGGAACCGATGGAAAAGCCGTCAAAGATGTCCGCAAACTGGTCGGCACAGATGACGTTGCTGGGGATTTCGCACATCACGTATATTTCCAGGCCGTTTTCCCCCTGCACCAGTCCGAACTTTTTCATGAGGTCGATAACCCTCTTGCCTTCCTCCGGGGTCCGGCAAAAGGGAATCATGAGTTTTATGTTGGTGAGACCCACCTCGTTCCGGGCCTTTTCGAGGGCACGGCATTCAAGCTCGAAGGCCGGCATGAAATTCTCATCATAATAGCGTGATGCACCCCGCCAGCCGATCATGGGGTTACTTTCTTTTGGTTCATAAATGTACCCACCCAAGAGATTCTCATATTCATTGGTCTTGAAATCGGAGAGCCGGACAATCACATCATTCGGATAGTAACCTGCGGCAATCCTGCTCACTCCCTCGGCCAGTTTGTCCACAAAAAAGCGGGTCTTGTCATCGTAGACCGAGGTAGTCTGATCAATTTTGTAGACAACCCCGGCAACCTGTTGATCCGTCTTCGCCTTTTGTTTGAGTTTATCATAGTCAAGCAACGCCAGGGGATGGATTCCGATATGCGAGTTTATGATGAATTCCTCCCGCGCCAGCCCAACGCCGTCGTTGGGGATCATTCCCTGGGAAAAGGCCTTTTCCGGTATCCCCACATTCATCATGATTTTCGTCCGCGTCTGAGGCAGTTCATCGATATTAAAGGTCTCCACGTCATATTTGAGGAGTCCCTTGTAAACATGGGCTGTCTCCCCCTCGCAGCATGAGATGGTAATTTCCTGGCCGTTTCTGATGATTTCATCGGCGTTTCCGGTACCGATCACACAGGGGATCCCCAGTTCCCTTGAGACAATGGCTGCATGACACGTGCGCCCGCCCTTATTCGTCACGATGGCGGATGCGATTTTCATGATGGGCTCCCAGTCCGGGTCCGTCATGCTGGTCACCAGGACCTCTCCTTCTTTGAACTGATCCATCTCCAGGGTGGTCTGAATCACACGTGCGGCGCCCTGACCGACCTTGGTCCCCACTGCGGTGCCTGTAGCAATAATCTCCCCTTTTTCCAGGAGCCGATAATTTTCATACTTATTAGTATCCGCTCTGGAATGGATGGTTTCGGGTCGTGCCTGTACGATAAAGAGCTCTCCGGTTCCCACGTTGACTCCATCACCATCCTTGGCCCATTCAATATCCATGGGTTTGAGGTAGCCTGCCTCCTGACTGTAATGCTCCTCAATAAGGCAGGCCCACTCGGCGAGTTTCAGAATTTCATCGTCGTCCAGAACATAGCGGTGGCGCTCAACCAGGGTCGTGGCCACATTCTTGACGGTGGTTTCATCCTCCATGGAATAGACCATCTTGATATCCCGGTCCCCGACTTTTCTGCTGATAATGGCCCGTTTCCCCTGTTTCAGTGTGGGCTTGAACACGTAGAATTCATCCGGATTGACCGCCCCCTGGACCACATTTTCTCCGAGGCCGTAGGCACCGGTAATGAAAACCGCATCCTGGAAGCCTGTCTCCGTGTCAATGGAAAACATGACGCCCGAGTAAGCGGAGTCGCTTCTGACCATCTTCTGAACCGCAATGGAAAGGGAGACATCAAATTGGCCGAATCCCTTATCGTGTCGGTAGGAAATGGCGCGATTGGTAAAAAGACTTGCGAAACAGTTGCGGCACGCGTCGAGCACACTCATTCGTCCGCGGATATTGAGAAATGTATCCTGCTGTCCGGCGAAGGATGCATCCGGAAGGTCCTCTGCGGTCGCGGACGAACGGATGGCCACATCCAGCGTGTCCATGCCCTCCTGTCCGAATTCTTTTGCCAGTTGATCATAAGAGTCATAAATGGCCTGTGTCAGGTCAGGGGGGAATTCGGCGTGGCGGATGACGTCGCGGACAGATCGTCCTTTCATCATGAGATTCTGCATATCATGGGTATCGAGATCCTTCAGGATTTTTTTTATCTCATCCTCAATGCCTGCATACTTGAGAAAATAACGGTAGGCGTATGCAGTAATGGCAAATCCGTTCGGAACCTTAATCCCTTTCTTGTGGAGTTTTTGATACATCTCGCCCAGGGATGCGTTTTTCCCTCCAACCAAAGGGACGTCGCTGATGCCGATCTCCTTGAACCAAAGGATGAATTTTTTCAGACTGTCCGCTGCCATCCACCGAATCCTCCGTATTACGGGTTTCTGTCTCCCGATAAAACCGATTGCGTGCAAAAAAAGGTGAAGCCCAATAAACAGACGAGGCGTACCTGGAGCAATCTCTTGATTCCTAAGGAAATTGGACCCTGTAGACCTACCATTATTAGAATAGGTTGTCAATTGGCAAAATATGAGGTACATATGCAACTGCAAAGTACCAGGACGCATGGAAAGAAAGGAAGCTTTCAAGAGAAGTGGAGACGATGGCGGGAAAAGAAAGCGAATATATTTACCTGGATCACAATGCCACCACCCCCGTTGCCCCGGAAGCTGCAGACGTCATGAGGCCTTTTCTTGAAGGGACATTCGGGAATCCCTCGAGCGCCTATTTTTTGGGGAGGGAAGCAAAGGAAACTGTTGAGGGCGCCCGGGTGGAGGTGGCATCCTTGCTCGGTTGCACGCCGGAGGAGATTGTGTTCACCTCGGGAGGAACCGAATCAAACAATATGGCCATCAAGGGTTTGGTGGATTGGAAAAATCCTTCTGCCTGTCATATGATTACCACCTCGGTGGAACACCCGGCGATCCTTAACCCAGCCATTTTTCTCATGGAGTTGGGAGTGCAGGTGACGGTCCTGGCCGTGGATGGACTCGGGAGAATTGATCCGGGGGCGGTGGAGAAGGCAATACGCCCTGAAACCCGACTCATCAGTGTGATGCTTGCCAACAACGAGACAGGTACGCTTCAGCCCATTGAGGCCATTTCCCGCATCGCCAGGGACCACGGAGTGGTTTTCCACACGGATGCCGCCCAGGCAGTGGGAAAGACGGGCGTGAAGGCACGGGAACTTGGAGTGGATCTCCTCAGCATTGCCGGGCATAAGCTTTACGGTCCCAAGGGGATTGGAGCCCTGTACATCCGGAAAGGTGTTGAGATTGCCCCGCTTATACACGGGGCGGCACAGGAAGGCGGCAGGCGGGCCGGTACGGAGAACATGATCCTGGGGACGGGACTGGGCGCGGCATGCAGGGTGGCCGGGGAAAGACTTGAAAGAGATATGCGGAATAACCGGGAAATGCGGGACCGCCTCCAGGATCTCCTGTTTCAGGGGATAGATGATTTGGTCCTGAACGGGGATCCCGAACGAAGGCTTCCCAATACTCTGAACGTCTCCGTTCCCGGGCTTGAAGGGGCGAAAATCCTCGAAGGGATCCCGAATGTCCTCGCCTCCACGGGAGCGGCATGCCACGACAGGGCAGTGAGACTCTCGCACGTTTTGTCAGCCATGGGGGTGTCTGACCGGATAGGAATGGGAACCCTTCGTTTCAGCACAGGGAGAGAGAACACCATGGACCAGGTAGAAACGGCTGCACAGTATGTGATTGAGCAGGTGGCATCAATGAGGAGATAACGGATGGAGTTTGGCGGACAGGAAAAACCGTCCCTATTGATCATCGATATGGTCAAGGACAGCTTCCGCGAGGACCGACCGTTGCCCGTCACACCTCCTGCAAGAGAGATGATTCCGCGCATAAACGATCTGATTGGTGCGTTCAGAAAACACGGTTGGCCCGTTGTCTTTGCTACGGATGCCTTCCACCGGGATGACTTTATCTTCCAAGGCTCCATGAAACCTTACTCTCTCGCGGGAACGGAAGGGGCCGAGGTAGTGAACGAGCTCCATATGCGGGAGGAAGATCTCTGGCTTCCCAAGCCCCGGTTTTCCGCCTTTTTCAAGACGGATCTTGCCGACCGTCTGCACGAACAGAAGGTGACCCTTTGTGCGGTCTCGGGGATTACAACCAACTTTTGTGTCCTTACAACGGTGATGGATGCCCTGAGCTACGATTTCAAGGCCGTGCTGCTTGAAGACTGCACGGCGGCCATGCTCGAAGAGACACATGAAAAAATACTGTCCTGCTATCGGCGGAATCCCCTTTACCCCCTGTTCAGGGTCCTTCCAGCGGCGAGCCTGATTGATGAATTGGCATGATTCCCGTGCCGGGATTCACAAGGAAAGGGTGACATGGAACAGAAGACTGCTGTAGACGTGCCGCCATGCGAGATCTTTATCGACAAAGAGGGACGATGGTTCTACAGAGGGGCTGAGATTGTCCGAAGGGACATTATTCAGCTCCTTTACGCCGGCTTGGAACGGGACAACCGGAACCGGTATATCCTTCACTGGGATGGAAGCTCCTGCTCTGTGGAGGTGGAAGATACCGCATTTGTGGTGAGAAGGATTGACGAGAAAGATGGTTCTTTCCTCCTCCACCTGAGCGATGACTCCATCGAAAAACTCTCACCGGAGAGCCTTGCAACAGGGCGGGACAATGTACCGTACTGCCTGGTCAAAAACGGGCGGTTCTCCGCCCGTTTTACCCGGGCTGCGTATTATCAGCTCGCCGAACATATAGAGGAAGAAGAAGGCGGATTTTTTCTTCGCGCAGGAGAAAAGAACCACCCGATTTTGCAAAAGCTTCCTCCCTGACTGTCATATATAACCACCGGAGCGAGCTCAGGGTAGGGGAGCCGCGACCGTCACCTGCGCCCGTTTCCTGAGGGCGTCCAGCCAGTACTCGAAGGTGGTTCGTTGCTTCAGTCGCAGGAGGGAAAAACGAAACTGTTCTTTCTCTTCCTGGAATTTCTTCTGGTCAATTCCTTTATAGGCCTGCCAGCGGATGACAAACGCACCGGCAGGAGATTCAAAGATTCTGTCCGGATAGGGCCTGTCTTTGTTCAGGTGAAAGGCGGCTTCTATCAATTTCTGGTCATAGCCTATCTCGGGAACAGGCCCCTGCCGAGTGAAGAATGCGGTCACCTGCGGGGTGACGCCAGCTGCGCTTGCAACCTGCTTCCAGTGCTTTCCCTCTTTGAGCTCATGGAGGTATGTTTCAGCCACGGATTTCGCCTTCTCCATCGCCAGGTATTTTTCGCAATCCGCTTTTACGCTATTTTCCACGTCTTTCAGTTTGGGGAGATAGGAGGGCTTCCTGTCCGCCACTTGAAAAATATAAAATTTTCCCTTGATCTCTATCAGTTCGCTCGCTTCATCCTTTTGCAGGCTGAACAGGGATTCCCTGAGTTTTTCATCACCGCCGATTCCGGGGATAGGGTCCTTCAATGAAAAGAAGTCGGTATACCGCATGGGCACCTTATTTTCTGCCGCGTATTTCCCAAGATCAACCTCATACGGCATTTGGTCTAGCAGGGAGAGGCCCTTCTCATGGGCAAGGTCTGCGGTCTCGCTTTTTTTCAGATTGTCTTCGATCTCGCTCCGAACTTCATCGAGGGGTTTTGTCCTTCCCGGGTGGATATCCTCCACCTTGATGATATGATACCCAAACTGTGTCTTCACCAAGCCGCTGATCTGTCCTTTCTTGAGTTTGAACGCGGCCTCTTCAAAGGGTTTAACCATCTTTCCCCTGGAAAAGCACCCGAGATCTCCTCCATTCTTGCGGGTGGGACCCTCCGAATATTTTTCCGCCAGCTTCGCGAAATCCTTTCCGGCGCGTGCCATCTTCAGGACGGTTTCCGCCTTTTTCCGGATCTTTGCGGCTTCGGCCTCTGTCTCATTTTTCTTTAAGCGGAAAAGAATATGACGGGCGCATATCTTTTCGGGAATTTTAAATGAATCGATATTGTAATTATAATATTCCTTTACTTCCCGTTCACTCACCTTTGCCTGGTCTTTGAACTGGGCGGGATCTATGGTGATATAGGCCAGCTTGATCTTTTCAGGGACCCGATAGTCCTCCTGATGCTTCTTGAAATAGTCCTCCATCGCGGCAGGATCTGCCTTTACCGTGGATTTGAATTTCTGAGGGCTGATCAGAAGATATGAAATACGTATCTGCTGGTGGCCGAGGGTGTACGCATCAAGCAGTCCTTCGTGCGTGACAGGGAGAAAAGTGAGGAGAAACTGCCGCAGTTTTTCCTGTAGGAGTTCCTGGGCAATACCTTGCTCGAAGTCCTCCGGTTTCATGCGGTTCTGATCCAAGAGGGCCTGGTAGCGCCGCACATCAAATTGTCCGTTTATCTGAAATGCGGGATAGGCCATGATTGCCTTCTGGACTTCCGTTTTTGTCACGTCAAACCCGAGCTTCCGGGCCTCCTGGCTGATAAGCTTCCTGTTAATGAGATGCTGCAGCGCCCTGTTCTTGAGATCGAGCACCTTGACAAGATTATCGTTCCAGGCATCCCCGTATTGCCTCCGGAACGATTCGACCATATCGCGGTATTCCTTGTCAAAGGCAAGCCTTGTTATCACTTCTCCATTTACCGTGGCCACTTTTTGTTCTCGCCTGGAGGTGAAGGAATAGCCGAAGTAAAAGATAAAGACGAGACTGATAATCCCGATCAGAAATTTAATGAGCCATGATTTGGCCTGCCTTCGCATGAGGCTCAACATTGCAACAAAACCTCCCTTGAAAAACCAGCATCAGCTATTATAAAATACGGAAACGACTCTTGTCAGCCTGACAACATTTCGAGGAAACCCCATACCACGATCCCTTTTGATTTGTCCATGATAAAATCAGTCCATTCCCGCTTGACAGTCCCTTTGACGGTCCTGTAACCTGTTGAGCACAGGAATTTTCTGGAGAAAGGCGCGGGCCGGATGATCGATTTTATACTTGGGAAGGAAATAGCGTATTATGTGCGACAGCACCGGGCACTGCTAATCGCCACCATCCTGCTTGCAGCCCTTTCCTCCCTGTTTGTCTTCATTCCCGCCTACCTGCTGCAACCCTTTATCGATGAAGGCATGAAGGCGGGGGCGAACCCGGTAAGCTGGAAGATCCCGTGGATTACCTTCAAGGCGGGATCCTGGCTTTCATGGCACCGGACCGAGCTGGTTCTGGTGGACGATATTTCTCCCAATAAACTCCTCATCCTGCTTACCATGGTGGCGTTTGTATCGGTGGTATGCAAGTCCATTACCATGTATCTGGGGGGGCTGTCCGCTGCCGCTTTTTCCAACAGGGCCGTTCGGTCCCTTCGCATTGATGTGTTTCGGAAATTCGTTTCTCTCCCCTTGAGCTTCCATCAGAAAACGAAATCAGGAGAACTGATCGCCCGGGCGACAGCGGACCTGACGGTCATGCAAGGCAGTATTTCAAATATTATCATCGGGCTGATCCAGCATCCGTTGACCATATGTATCTTCCTGATCTACCTGGTTGTCATGAATTATCAGCTCACTATCCTGGTGTTTGTCACGGTTCCTCTGATTGTGGGCTTGGTCAGGCTCTTTGGAAAAAAAGTGAAAAAGCACGCTATCCGGGTGCAGGACGCGACCGCGGAGGTCACAAACGCGTATCACGAGGGACTTGTGTGCCTGAAGGTGGTCCAGGGTTTTTCGAAAGGAGACGCCGAGACAGAGAGATTCAGAGACCTTGCCTATTTCCTGTACGGTCGGGTCATGCACTGGGCGCGATGGAATATCGGGCTGGGCCCCCTCATGGACGCGACGGTTTTTCTGGTCCTGCCCGCCGTCCTGATTGTGGGCAAGGTGTATTTTCACCACACCCTGGGGGAACTCATGTCCATGGTCTACGCATTTTCCCGGGTGTATGCACCGACCAAGAAACTGGCCACCATTAATAACAATCTCAGAACCCTCCAGGGGGCCACCCAGCGGGTCTTCGGAATTATGCAGACGGAACCTGACATACAGGATGCCCCGGGTTCGGTCCCCTTGCCGCGGCATCGGAAATCCATTGTGTTTGAAGATGTCACCTTCGGGTATGCCTCCGGAGAAGCGGTGCTTGAACATCTCTCATTTAAGGTAAAGGCGGGGGAAATGGTGGCCTTTGTGGGATCCACCGGGGCGGGGAAGAGCACGCTCCTGGATCTGATCCCGAGGTTTTACGATGTGACGGGCGGACGCATTTTCGTTGACGGCAAGGATATCCGGGACGTGACCCTCACCTCCCTTCGAGGCCAGATCGGGATCGTCAATCAGGAGATTCTCCTTTTCCACGATACCATTGCCAATAATATCACCTACGGAAGGCGTACCGCCACAAGGGAAGAGATGATCTCCGCTGCACAAAAAGCCCAGGCCCATGATTTTATCATGGCGCAACCAAAGGGATACGAGACGGTTGTCGGGGATCAGGGAACCCTGCTTTCCGGAGGCCAGCGCCAGCGGATCGCCATTGCGCGGGCCATTCTCATCAATCCGTCCATTTTGATCCTTGACGAGGCTGCTTCGGCCCTTGATGCGGAGAGTGAGCAGCTCGTGCAGGAGGCAATAGAGGACCTCAAAGGAGGTCCGACAATCATTGTGGTGGCTCACCGGCTCAGTACCGTGAGAAAGGCGAGCCGTATCTATGTGCTGGAACACGGACAAATCGTGGAATCAGGTTCCGAGCATGACCTGCTGGCAGTGAATGGCCGTTTTCGCCAGCTCCATGATCTGCAATTCATGTGACAGGAGAGGTTTTCCGGTTTCTGCGTTCCTTGAAGCCGGGAAAGTTTATGAATGCTGGTACAGGCTATGCCCATTTTTTCGTCGATTCCCAGTCTGCGTTTCTCCGCGTGGGTCTGCGGTTGAAGAAGACAGGAAGTCAGGCATAGCTGGGCGAAGGTGATACCATGATGAAACAGGGCTCCGAGGAGATCAAAAAAGCGTTACTGAAGAAGGGAGTGGACATCTCCAGCCCGGAAAGCGTGGAAATCGGGCCGGAGGTGAATCCTGACCGCATTTCAGGACATGGAGTGAAGATATACGCGGGGTGCCGGATTTTTGGCGCCAGGACCCTGCTCTTATCGGGGGTTGAATTGGGATATGAGGGACCGGTGACCGTGAAAGACTGCCTTCTCGGCAGGAACGTCCGGCTCGGAGGGGGGTATTTTGAGTCTTCCTGCTTTCTTGAGGGAGCGTCCATGGGATCAGGGGGGCAGGTACGCGCCGGGTGCCTTCTTGAGGAAGGAGCCCGCGGGGCGCATACGGTCGGGCTGAAACAGACGATCCTGTTTCCGTTCGTGACCCTCGGAAGCCTCATCAATTTCTGTGACTGCCTGATGGCCGGGGGCACGGATGCAAAAAACCATAGCGAGGTCGGAAGCAGCTACATCCATTTCAACTATACCCCGAACCAGGACAAGGCGACCGCTTCGTTGATCGGGGATGTCCCTGGAGGGGTGATGCTCAACCGGCCGCCCATTTTTCTCGGGGGACAGGGGGGACTGGTGGGTCCGGTAACGATTGGATACGGGGTAACGGTGGCCGCGGGTACAATCGTCCGGAAGGACCTGCTGAAAGAGAATTCGATCATCCTGGGACAGCGTGTCCCCCCGAGAGCGATCCCATTTCACCAGGGGCTTTACACGAATATTCAGCGGTTGATTGCCCTAAACACCCGCTATATTGCTAACTTGATTGTCCTTCGCAGGTGGTACCTGGACATCCGGGCCCGCTTCATGGACAGGGGAGCAAAGGAAAAAGCGCTCCTCGAGGGGGCCGTCGAAGTCATCACTGGTGCTGTCAATGAGCGTCTCAGGAGATTCAGCGAGGTGGCAGGCAGGATGCCCCGATCCATAGCGTTGTATGAATCCGTCTCAAAGAAGACCAATGATCTTGTGATACGGAGAAAGCAGGAATTCGCCACCCGTTGGCCCCGTCTGAACGACCTGTTTTCTAGCGCCCTGGAAGAGGGAGGAGATGGACATCCGAAAGAGGCCTTCCTGGACGCGGTCGATCAATCAGCGGCGAAGCAGGGGGCACAATACCTGGATGTGATCAAAGGGCTCCAAGAAAAGGGGACCGGTCTCGGAACAGGCTGGCTCCAGGGCATGGTGGACAGCATCCTGAAGAGGGTGTGGGAAGCGCTTCCATCTTTTCAGAATCCCGTCTCCGGCGGGCCATAGGGAATGAGGCAGAAAAAAAGAGAGCGGAAGATGGGACAGATGGAGGAACAGGAAAAAGTGACAAAACTCTTCGGCACTGATGGAATCCGGGGTATTGCGAACAGATATCCTATTACCCCGGAAGTGGGCACAGAGCTCGGCCGTGCCGTAACAGACTATTGCCGAAAAATGGAACGGTCCCCCCGTGTGGTGATCGGAAGGGATACCAGGAACTCCGGGGAGATGCTGCAGTTTGCCGTAGCTGCGGGTGTTCTCTCTGCTGGCGGGAAGGTCTTCCTGACGGGCCGGATCCCGACACCTGGGATCGCGTATCTCGTCCGTCACTTCGGGGCGGGCGCGGGGGTGGTCCTGTCAGCATCGCATAATCCCGGCGAATATAATGGGTTCAAGCTCTTTTCCGCGCG
>Ga0315542_1001292_pt1 | contig 15661 bp, 18 predicted proteins | sample SalMarSW160120MG_FD_202541 | JGI IMG/M metagenome (GOLD analysis project Ga0315542, IMG submission 202541) | Salt marsh sediment microbial communities from the Plum Island Ecosystem LTER, Massachusetts, United States - Salt Marsh Sediment SW1601-20 ...
CCGTAGAAAACATGACTGCTATTCTTTGGATTTGCCTACTTAGGGCACGTAGTTCTTTTTTTTCTGGTTCATCTCTGTTCGTGTGCAACCACTGGAAAGTGTCAATCCACGCATTGAGAAATGTACTTGTAAATTCTTCCACCGAACTCTCAGAGTTTATTTTTCCTAACTCACATAAACTCTCAATATCCTGCAAGTACTCTGATTCCAATGTAAGTGCTAGTACCTCTTTATGAATAGACTCTCTAAGATTGGATTTGGTCCCTCTGAATCCTGTAAAATCCTGTAGCAAATGATAGTCTTCAATCATTGACTCCTCAATCGTAGTCGAATGCCCAATAAGCGGTCCAGCTAATTTTCTCTCAATCTTGTTTTTCCCCTCATCTGACAACTTCAGAATCTTTTCCGATATGAAGGGGGAGAGGTCTCTTGGATATTTCTGTAAAATTGCCCAAACATTCGATAGTTCTTCCACATCTTCGTTGACTTCACACATTGCTCTTGAGAATGCCTCGTAGAAAGGAAGCGCATACCAATAATTGATTTGATGTCCATGAATGAAACGGTAACTTTCTCCTCCGTCACTTAGTAGGAGATTATCGCTGACAATCATATTCTTTGGATTCCCGGCGAAATCTTCAGGCAGATTAATGTGATCACTAAATTGACTGAATTCTCTCATTATGAAATCATGATTACCAACGATATAATGAACCGTGAAACCGAAACTGCAAATATCATTTAGAATATCTAAATTTGCTAGAATGACCGATGTTGAGTTTCTTCTCCATAAATCTAGTATATCACCGAGTAAAACAAGATCTGTTATCTCATCACATGTTGGTTTCAAGAATTCTTCAATGAATGATATGAATCCCGATCTATTCGATACAGGGTCTCCCAAATGCAAATCTGACACAGAAATAATCATAGTAATGCATCCATGTTCAAACTAGGTTAAGTATCTTCTACCTTCATTAATGATGATGTGAATAGTCCATATCTGCATCATCTGGTAATGAAAATGTGAATAATTTTGCATACTCAATCCCCGAGATTCCTGTAATTTTATTTGACAGCTTTGTGACTGATTCTTTTGACCCCTTGAGTGTGATGACTTCCAGACAATGTGATTGTGACATATGAACATGCACAGTAGATATCACATGTGCCTCAGAAGTATGTTGCGCCTTGATGAGATCCGCCATAATCTTTGGTTTATGACAGTAGACTATGTTCAAACTTGCCATAATCAAGTTGTTTCCACCTTCCCAACGGGATTCTGAGATATACAGTCGAAGAGCATCCCTGATTGCTTCGGATCTTCCTATGTATCCCTTCTCCTCAACAAGCTTGTCGAATTGTTCAAGTAAATCCTCTGGTATTGAAACACCAAATCTTTTCAAAGTCATGACACGAACCTCATCTGATAGTAACACGATTTTTTGTAAAGTAACACATTTATACCTTTGGAAATGTGTTCTCTATAGGAGTCTAGAATATGCACGTTCCCGATGGTGTCTTTCCACTTTGGCTGCAAATCATCATGTACATAATAAGTGGCTTAATGCTCTTTGTATCTGTTAAGATGATCAATAGGAAATTTGACGACAAACTTGTGCCATACATGGGTGTTCTTGCAGCTGTTATATTTGCTGCTCAGCTTGTGAACTTTCCGGTCCCACCATCAAGCGGTCATCTTGTCGGAGCAACTCTTCTTGCCGTAATGCTTGGTCCTTGGGGTGGAATGCTAATCATTGGGATGGTCCTGTTTGTTCAAGCTCTTTCTGGTGATGGTGGTTTACTAACATATGGCGTGAATTTCTTCAATATGGGTATCTTCTCATGTCTTGTTGGATGGGCATTAGCACTCATTCTATTCAAGGGATTGAAGAAAATTACAGATGAGAAAAAATCTGTCTTAATATCAACATCAGTTGCATCTTTCATCGTTACAGTATCAGCTGCTTTTGTACTCGGCCTTGAACTATTAACAGTAACTGGATTTGGTATTTCTGCACTATATGCTATCACACTAGTTCATGTCTTCATAGGTATTGGAGAAGCTTTACTTACATTTGTTATACTCCTCTATTTCGTCAAAGCCAAACCACAAGTGATTTCCTTCCTAAAAGAGAGTGAGGTTTCAGAGATGGCTAGAGTGCCGATTGCACCTTTTCCAACCCAAGAGATTGAGAGGTGATTTGAATGAATAGGAAAGAATCACTCAAGTATACAATACCACTAGTTCTAGTAATTATCATTGTCACCTCGCTTATATTATTGGGTATGGCATCACAGAACCCAGATGGATTTGAGTGGGCTCTGTTTGATTTTGCTGGATTAACTGAGCCCGAAGGTGGGTTTGCAGGAATCTGGGCATTCTTGGGTGAAGGTGTTTTCGTTAATGCATTTGTTGGAATTGTCGGAATTATCGCAGTTCTTATAATTGGATATGGCTTCTTCAGGTTAACCTCGAGAAAGACAGAATAAATGGAGTATATAATTTGGGTACGTTTCTGCTACCATTCATTGAAGGAAGAACATCCCATGGAAGATTCTCACCTACTTCCATTTTTGTTTCATCTTTTATCGTTGCAATTATATTGTCCATCCAAACATCATTACTTAACCTGTTTGGATTGATAGGTATGATCTTGCTCGTCGGAACTCTTGCACGAACAAGATGGAGAGATGTACTCTCGCTTGCAGCACGATTTGAATTTGTAATTCTGTTTTGGGTCATTCTTCTCCCTTTCTTTTATGGAACTATAACACTCCTTACAATTCCTGTCCCTTGGGGACAGCTTGTTGCATACCAAGAAGGATTTGATCTTGGCCTTATCATCGGAACGCGGATTTTCGGAATTGTTACACTATTTCTTGCTGCTCTCTCTCATATGTCTCTCTCTGAGTTTATTGGAGCACTTAAGACTCTTAGAATTCCCACATCTGTTCTGGGGTCTCTCCTAATTATGCTTCGCTATATTCCATTATTTCTAGAAGAACGGAATCGAATGCAAGAAGCTCAGCAACTACGAGGTTTTCAAAGAGGTAAGCGATGGGAGCAGATCAAATCGCTGGGTTACCTTATTGGCTCGATTATTGACCGTGCTATGGATAGAAGTGTTGCAGTCTATGAAGCCATGACTCTAAGAGGATTTGGTCATGGAATGTTTATCGTTGGAGTTGGACCAAGACGCAGTGATCTCTTACTCTTTCTTGGCTTGGTCATACTGATATTTTCTCTCTTTCAACAACAGATTTTGGAGGTTTTTCTTGGATGACATGTGCAATCGAAATTAATAACCTGTGTTTCAGTTACAACGATTTTTCATTACAAAATGTAAATTTGAACCTTCATCTAGCAGAGCAAAAAGCGCTTGTTGGATTGAATGGATCTGGGAAGACAACACTCTTCAAATTGATTCTTGGTCTATTAGAACCAAAATCTGGTAGTATTCATATATTCGAGAGGAAGGTCGAGCTTGAGAATCTTTGGGAGATTCGGAAAGAAGTAGGATTTCTCTTTCAGAGCCCTGATGATCAGCTCTTTGCGCCAACAGTATGGGAAGATGTTGCATTCGGTCCTAGAAATCTTGGAATGACTATTAACGAAGTCGAGCAGCAAGTCAATTGGTCACTTGACATTGTTGGAATGTCGGATTTCTTCAATCGTTCTGTAAATCAGATGAGTCATGGACAAGCAAAACGTGTTGCACTTGCTGGAATCATTGCAATGCGCCCAAAGATACTGCTCTTGGATGAGCCTTTTGCTGGATTAGATTTTCCTATGGTTTCTACGATGGTCGATATTATTCATAATTTACGAAATGAGGGTATTAGTGTTCTATATACTACTCACAATCGATTCTTTCTTGAAAATTGGGCTGATTCTATTGCTGTCTTACATGAAGGTAAGATGATATATGATGGTCCTACAGAACACGCTCTAGAAGATTCCTCCATTAATCAACAAACTGGCAACTGGGAAGAATTAAGTCTTCGAATGAAACGTTATCGCGGAATTGCTTAAAACTGCGATACGGTTAAATGAGATTACAAGGCAAAGGCATAATATTAAGCGGAGGTTGCCCAGCCAGGTTAAAGGCGCAAGGCTCAGATCCTTGGCTTTGTGATATTGCTTCACAAAGGGGGAATCTCGTAGGAGTTCGCGAGTTCAAATCTCGCCCTCCGCACCACATTGAATTAGTATTGTCCCCAACATAATTCTAATACTGACAGTAAAATGCCTTGATAATATCTCCTTGAATGATTTTCTGTCAGTTACTGAACCTCTTCATCACTCTTATCGTTATTCTCCATTGAAGTTTCATCTGATTTCATAGGTTGCTTAGACAAATGCGCTCTCATACGAAATTTCAGAGGCACCTTAATCATAGAGTGATCTAGTTCGGTGCTTTCTCTACTCGGTTCTATTACTTTAGCGAATCGCAATACAAGTAAACCAACAACGAGTACAATAGGAAGTGGGAGAATTAGCCAGACCTGCACATATGCAAGTCCGCTTATCGTATGTAGAATTGGGGGTATTTCGGAAAGAAAACCAACCAAAATCGCAATTCTCTTAGTACCCTTACCATGAACATACCTCATGATGGTCCATGCAAAGACAAGGCTTGCAACACAGCAAACAATAGAAACTCCGAATAAGTTCCAGGAATTAATATCTTGAAGAGCATACCCGAGTCCCAGCTGAGAAATGTCTGTAGAGAGACCAAAACTGAATTGCAGAAGAAATCCTATGAAACTAATACTCTGATATGGGCTATCGATTAAATTAGTGCTTTGCAGTATCATCATTCCTGGAAGAAGAAATGCAGCGAGAAACGTCAGGTAACTACTCGTCTTCGGAGTGAGAATCGTTCTCTTCTCTTCTACCCCCTCTTTAATACCTTCTTTCTTCAGGATAGACCTGTCTGCACATACTGAATCAGAGTACCAGTTTATCGAAGGAAGAACAACGAAGATGAGAAATAGAATACTACAAAATCCAATTGATACTGGTGCAGTCATCATGATTTCAAACCAATACAGGCTACTCACCAAGAAGAATTGAGTGAAATAATAAATCGGTATAATTGATAATACAAGACTAACTACAAAAGCAGATCTGATTGGATATGATTTTCCTTGGAGCTGATGTAACCTAATAGTGAAGATTATTACTACTAGAGCAAGGACCAATGATATCGGGTATTGTGCAATTATCCATCGAAATCTTGAGTATGACGAAGGTCCCATATGCGCCATAATACTGTAACTCTGACTGGATATTCCTAAACTGGTTCCTTCTGCTCCGAAGGAAATATTGAATTCTACTGGCACAAGAAAGGCAAAAGTTAGTTTAACAATGTTCAATATGATTAGTTTCTTATCAAGTGACTTCAAAATTTCCACGATTATCCCCACGATTATTCTGGCAAACGATTGTATTAAATCTATGCAGATGTTGTGTTGTGATCTGGAAAGGAATTTCCATTATTCTTGCCATCCGCACCACTTTTCCTTTTTCTTTAAAGAATCTTGTTTGAGAAATGAGCGGCAAAAATATCAAATAATATTGGTCTAGAACGACGAAGGAATCTGAGGAACACATTCCAAATCTCGTGTGAATTTATTTACAATTGAAGTAATTAGATCATGCCTGATGGAGTGATATTTGAGTTGTTATTGATCTTTGATGTAATTTCACCATCATTAATTACGTGGACGGGCTTGATTGGTACTATCTATGTTGTTATCCTTCTTGTATTGATATGTCTACGAGATAGATGGAAAAGAACTGGACCTACTCTGAGAGAAATCGTAATGCTGATTTCAATATGTGCTGCATTCTTCATTCCAATAATGGTGATTAATCTATTATTGGTTGCCGGATTGATTGGACCAATAGAGATGAATTCACTAATTGTGATTATACCATTAGCAATGTTTCTGATTGTACTCTATGCGTCATTGTTGATTGTAGTATATGGAACTAAGGAATGATTTTGGCCCCTCAAATCTCGCCTGCCCCATCATTCATTCATCTTGCGGTAAAACGAACATGGTTTCGATTCGCTCAATACCATCTAATTTCTCGAGCTCACTGGTAATGAATTTTGTAAGCTCACTGATATCTCTAACTCGAATCATGCAAATGAAATTGGCTAGACCGGATGTTCGATGAACCTCGCATATTTCATCATATTTTGATAATGTCTTGCAGAGAGCATCTGATTCAGAGGGTTTTGATGTAATCAGTGCAAGAACCTGAATATCATATCCAATCTTTCTATAATCTACATCAACGGTGTATTTCTTGATTATACCAAGGCTAACAAGCCGTTCCATCCTATTTCTGATAGAACTTGGGCTGAGGTCAACTTTCTTCTTGATATCTCTCAAAGAAGTTCTGGCGTTCAAGGACAGAATCTCGATAATCTTACGATCATTCTCATCGATTTTGTCCGTCGTCACCATCTTGAACATCCCTTATTTCGACTTGTGATGTTGTCACTCGAATGATGGATATATTATGCAGTCCTGACCCTGGTGATGACCTTGATTCCCATAACATCCCAGACCTCAACCGATGAATTCAGGTCAATACTAGATGCAATCTCTGGGTCGGTTGGTTTCTTTACCTCAAAGGTTTCGAAAGTTTCGCTATCCATCAGACTGTAATTATCACCCAGGTCTGCAATAATTGTCGCAGCGGTTTTATCAATGAGTGGAACATCCACCATACGGTCTGCGGGCATAATGACGTTTCGCTTTCTGTTGTCGAAAAAGCCTATAGCGACAATATTTGCTTTTGCCGCACCATGCTTTCCAGGTTTTGACTTATCCATTGATACGACTTTACATGGTTCGCCCTCAATAAGGAAATAGCTTCCAGGTTTCAGGCTTTTAGCTTCAGTTTTCTTGATACTCATGGTGTTACACCAACTCTGTCTTTCAGACCTATCCTGAACACAATCTGATTGTCTTTATATATTTGGGGGCGTGATTCCGAGTGATATATCCTCTGTAACAACAGTAAAATGGGAACCGTCAGAGCAAAAGATGGATGTGTTCAACAGTGATTCACCAGAATCCACAAATATTGAGCGATAAAAGAACTGTAGGTTTAGTGTGCAAACCTGGCCGTATGGAGATCGAACGTATTGCAGATCGCATTGCTCAACTCCTGATTTCTCATAATATCAATATACAGATTGATCCAGGCTCTTGTCACGTTGAACAGGATAACATTGTACCTACACCCTTAGAGGATATGGATGTAGATTTTGTCGTGACTATTGGGGGGGATGGTACAATTCTCTACACTCTATCACGACTCAAAGACCGTACGACACCCATCTTCTGTGTGAATCGCGGAACTGTTGGATTTCTTACAGAAACTGGTACAACTACTGCCTTCAATGCTCTGGAGAAGATTATCGCAGGAGAATGCATCATAGAAACAAACGTCAACATTAGCTCTGGTGTTGGGGACAAAGTCTTTCCAGATGCATTAAACGAAGTGTACGTTGTTTCAAAGATACCAGGGCGACTACTTACAATGCAAATATTCCTTGATGCCGTTCGAATTGATTATGGACGAGCGGATGGTGCTATGCTAGCTACTCCTTCTGGTTCAACAGCGTATGCTTTAGCTGCTGGAGGATCAATTCTTGCACCAGATGTGAATGGTTTAATCTTCGTTCCTGTATGTCCTCCCCGGTTCGAACTCAAGTCCATTGTAATTCCAGACCATGCCACTCTTGAAATTGAACTCGTTAAAAAAGGGACTTCTGGTCTCGCAGTCATTGATGGTCAGACTCGTTGGGACATTGAGCCCCATGATAAAATTTGGTTGAAGAAATCTGAGGCTGTTACAAAATTCATTCGTCTATATGATAACTACTATGACCGATTGAATACGAGACTAATTCCACGAACTCTGTAGGTGACATTGATGTCACAAATCTATGTCCTAGATGCTGGTGTTCTTTTCTCTGACTGGACCTCCAAAATTCCAGATGGACTGTTTGTTACAACGTCTAGTGTTTTGGAAGAAGTTCGGAATAGACCAAGTAAGCTTCGAGCTGAAATGTTAACGCTTTTAGATCGACTTCAAGAAGATTTCCCAGCTCCCGAATCGCTCAAAGCAGTAAGACTTGCTGCAGATAAGACTGGTGATAAGTCAGTACTTTCTGAAGTTGATATTGAGATTATCGCACTTGCACATTCAAAGAAGTCCCTTGGTGCGATAACTACACTAGTATCAACAGATTTGGCTGTACTTAACACAGCGCGCCATTTGGGACTAACAGTTCTTGATCCAAGTCGCAGATTCAAACATGAAATCGTTTGGGCATTGAAATGTCCTGCCTGTAAACATAAATCCAGGTTTAGAACTACGAACTTAGAATGTCCCGTCTGTGGTACTATCATGCGTCGATATGTTCATAAAAAACACAAATCCCGCTGAATATCTGGTAATACCCAAGTCTTACATCATATAAAATGGAAATTGCATCATCTTTGGAGCTGGAGAGATGTCAATAGATGACCGAAAGACCTTCCTTAAACATTCAACGAGACCTTGACGACATCAAGCTCCAAGTCAAGAAAGAACTCGCTACGATTAGAGACTTGATGGATACTGTTGGATATCGAAATCCATCAACAGCTTGGAGTGCACCATTTCAGATACATCGTCTACGAAGAGCACTTAGAATACACTATCTTGCTCTGAAGATACGGGATGCAAGACCAGTCAACCTTAGTGCTCGTGAGCTTGTCTGGGAATCTCCAACTGAATATGAACTCCCGTAATCACTCACCGATGATAACAATCTCAAGATTCCTACTACGTGGTCTGTTGTCATAGTCTACAAAGATTACTTGTTGCCATATTCCAAGAGTGAGTTTCCTATTTACAAAGGGTATTGTGAGACCGGGACCAACAATTGATGCTCTTACATGTGAGTGACCATTCCCATCACCCCAGCGCTGGTCATGTGCATACTCTATATTCTTAGGCGCAATTCTTTCCATAGCATCTGGAAAATCTCTTAGCAATCCATTTTCATATTCGATGGTTGTCAATGCTCCAGTAGATCCAGAACAGAATACCGTACAAATGCCAGTAACTAGTTTACTCTCTTTCACTATAGCATCTACTTTCTGAGTGATATCTATTATATCGCAGTCGCCTTGTGTTTGGAATGAAATTCTATTGTGATACGTACTCAAACAGGTGCACCCAGATTGTCTATGATAAATAAATCACTTCTATCTTCCGAAACAAAGGAAAATCTATTTTGTAGGTCTGACTATTTTGGACTGAGCAATCAATTTCCGAATGCGGTCTTCTTTTGCGAGGAGATCTTCTTCGTTCTCCTGTAGCATAAGCAGCGCACCAATGTGATTTCCTTCATTCATAGCTCGAACGATTGAAAGTAATGCTGATAGGGAATCATCTTGAAGCATCATGGAAATTTCTGCCATCTGTTTGATAGTATCTTTGATTTGTCGGCGTCTATCTGGATAATACAGGAATCTAGCTTCAAACACTGAGAACAAGTCTTCAAAAGCTTCGTTGAGTTCATTAGCTACCATGAAACCTTCTGCGGATTTTGTGAGTAGATCAACACCCTTTTCTACCATTTTCTGCGAATTTGTTTGGAGCGCTTCAAGACCTGCTGTGCGAGTCCAGATTGTAGCTAATTCTGGTACTCCCAACTCTTTATAGAACCCAGCAGCTTTCTCAGCCTTTTCACTTGCCATCCAATGGAATGATTCGTTTCTCTCAGTATCGTCAAGTTTTACCGCACAATCTGCTGCTTTACTATAAAGTTTGGAAGATGTTTCTGAATCTTCAGAAACTGCAGCAGCATCTGCTAGTTCGATATAGAGTTCTACTGATTGTTCAATGAGTTTTTTACTCTCATCTTGTCGCCCAGATTCAGCAAATACTTCAGCAGCCTCTTCGAGTGCTAGAGCTTGAAGCTCTTTATCTCCACTTTCACTCTGTTTTCTAGCTTGATCAAGATAATACTCTCTGACTTCATTGTAGATTCGTTCAGCTCTTTCCTCATGCCCCCAATTTCTTAGGCACATTGCTTGGAATCTCAAATACTTTTTTTCTGATTCTACATCATTTTCTGATTTTGCTTTGTTGGCTAGTTCTTCAAACATCTCATTGGCACGCTTGAAAGCCCATTTTTCCTTCATTACACGACCAAGCTCATGGAACATATTTCCGCTCTTGACGAGTAAGGGTGCTATCGCTTCAGGGGTGCCTTCTATTTTCATATACGCTTCTGCAGCCTTATACAGTGCTTGATTTCTAGCAGAAGTAAGTCGTTGAAGTTTGTATGCTTCTTGAGCAGCATCATAGATATTACCTGCTTTTTCGAATAGATTTGCAGCTTCGTATAGTTCTCCTGCTTCCATCATCGTGCGTGTTGCTTCAGGAGATTCATCTTGTGACTGCATAATCTGAGCAGCTTCAGCAAGAGCATTACCTGCAGATAGAAAATCTCCCTTTTTCCTTGAGATTTCAGCCCAGTGTTGCGCGATTCTAACAGCTCGATTATTGATACGCTCACCTAATTCATCGTCATCTGCAGAGAAATAGAGCCTACTTACTTTACGCAATAATCCAATTGCTTCACCATAGTTCTCCTCTTCCTCTCTAGTATCTGCAATATTTTCCAAAGCATCTGCCGCTTGGATATTAAGACTCTGCTTCACATCATCACTCATTGCAAAATCTTTAGCTCGAAAATAAAAATCTGCAGCCTTCTTATATTCTGTTGCCGCCTCTGCAATTTTAGCAGCAGCCGTGTTCAAACGAACTAATTCTGTATATACGTCGTCGTCTTGGGGTAGTCGAACTAACATCAGAGTGGCTTTATCGAATGTCTTGAAGCATTCTTCCGCATCATAGAGGTCTTTAAAGATGATTGCTGCCTCTTCGTAGATTTTTGCAGCTTTTTCATACTCGGTATCATTAGCAAACTGGTCTGCTGCTTGAATAAGTTGCTTTACTCCTTCCTCTTTTTCCCCTTCTTCAAGGGTTTTCCTAGCTTTGTTGAGGAATTCATCGGAGGTCACGTATTACTTCACCTTCAACTACAATATGATGCTTTGACTTGATGTGATGGTTTTATTTATCCTCATAATAGTTGTCCTACTACCTACTACTATTCTAAGAACACTCAAATACAATTCGTGTATCAAGATTACTTGGTTGTTGAATCCTATTGAATGAGGAAGAAGGGCTTCGTCTAGGGATTATCGGAACTGGAAATATAGGAAGAGCTCATCTAACTGCCCTCTCTTCTTTAAAGAAAACAAATCTTGCAAATTTCCAACTTACTGCTGTTTGTGATATAGATTCAAAATCTGCACAGAAGGCAGCAAATGATTTTGATATTCCAACGATATATGAGAATTATGATGAATTATTGAGTAATGATGAGATTAATGTGGTCTATGTTTGTACCCCAACAAGTAAACACACTGATATCGTCAAAGCAGCTGCAGAGGCTGGTAAAGCAATCTATTGCGAAGAGCCTCTTGCACATAGTTGTCCACAAGCACGAACATTGATGGCGGTAACGCAGGATGCCAACGTCCCCTCTGGTGCTGGCTTTTTACTGCGATATGATCCTTTCATTCTGTATGCAAAGAATCTACTCGAAAGAAATGATTTAGGAAAACCGATGCTAGCTCACATCAGAACCGATCACATGTATACCGAAGAATTTGAGAAGATGAACGAGTGGCGAGGCGATGCTCAAATTGTTGGTGGTGGGACATTGGTTGAACATTGTGTCCATGATATAGATTTTCTCACGTGGTTCTTTGGTCCGATTACGGATGTATTCGCAAAAGTTGGTTTCTTTGCAGATAGAGGTGTTGAAGATTTAGCATCCCTCATGATGACCCACAAAGATGGTTCGATTAGCACACTAGATTCGATATGGCACTCAATCGACCGACCAGATGAACGGCATATTGAACTTTTTTTTGAAAATGGGTTCATTGGAATAACTCTAGAATCAGGAAATCGTTTCCTTGAATACCACCTCAAAGGGGACGGTCCTATCAGAATAAATGCTGAAACTGCTGATATGTTCTTGCTGGAACATATTGGAGTTCAATCGAAGAATGGTTCTATAGAAACCTATGGGGTTCTAGTGGATACTACAAATAATCGATATGCAGCTCTAAGCTATGCATTTCTTAGGGCAATCAAATCCGGAGAGAATCCGTCACCCAATTTCTTAGATGCAGTAGCTGCTCATACAATAGTTGATGCCGCATATGAATCCGCAACGGCAGGAGCTAGAATAGAGATTCTCTGAGCATTTGGACATGCTTGGATTCATTCGGAATCACTCCTCTGAACATAAAAAAATGTATGAGCTCATATTCTCCAATAACAATCACATATTATGAACGGACTAGGGATGTGGCTCACCCAAAAGGATAGAGCCATACTGAAAGCCCGGAGGAAGACTCGTTCTTCTCAAGGGAAGTCCGCACTCCCCCAGAGGACACCAGTCTCGAAAGGGGAGTCCGTGGCCGACCCCTATGACCAGACTTCACGTGTGGAGTTTGCGAGGAGTAAAGACCCTGCCATGGTAAACGCTGTGGAAATACCGTCTGCATCCAGAACTACTGGTGATTCTGGTTTCATGCAGCGGACAGAAGCCCGGTCCCATCAGAGGAACGATGTTCCAGTGAAGAGGGGCAAAGCTCGCGACACTTTGAAAGACTCTGGTCTATCGGAGGCTGGTGACAGCAGTCGTGAGAAAGGTAGAACACAGGAGTTTCTTACAGTTCACTCACAATTGTAAGAAATGGGTCATGCTTAAGTAGACTTAGGAATTCATTTCGCTCGAGTCAAGTCATGCAGGAAATAACTCTAGCCCAAGTTGATCCCTCCCAGTACGATGTCATTATAGCTGGTGCAGGTGCAGGTGGTCTACTTACAGCATTAGCTCTTTCTGCTGAAGGAAAGAACGTGCTTGTGATCGAGAAAGAAGATAGGGTTGGTGGTGTTTGGCATGGTTATTGGGTTGATGGATTTCGCGTTGACCAAGGACTTCACGTAATAACACGTGTAACAAGAGGAGCGTTTGTACGTTTTCTGAAGACCTATCTCTCTCCACCTCCTGAGTTCGTTCTTCACGATGGCTGGGAATTCCGTGTACATGATAAGACGGGAACAATCCCCTCGAGTATCGGTGAAACACTCCGATGGCCACTTGCTGGTTGGAGAGGTCGACTTGGGCTCGTGAAGATTGGTGCGAAGATTAAAACAATGAAGCTCGAAGAGATGAAAAAGTACAAGGACATCTCATTCCTAGAGTTCATGCAATCTCGAGGAGCTACTCATCAAGTTACATTAGATGTCATGCAAAGTGCAATCTACATGGCTGCTGGTGTTCCAATCTCTCAGGCATCCGCTTACGAAGCGTTGCGAACACTCAAAGACACTGATAAAGAATCATCCAAACTCGGCTCTGCGAAGCGCTTACTTCTTGGCGGCGGTGATTATGATGAAGGATACGTAATTGGAGGTATGGAGGGTCTCGTAAAGAGAGTTGTCGAGACCATAAAAGGTGACTACGTTCTCAATGCTCCTGTTGAGAAGATCAATACAATGGATGGAAAAGTGACAGGAATAACGGTAGCTGGTAGAAACCTCTCGCATTCTAGAATAGTCAGCAATATTCCACTATGGTCCATGAATAAAATAGTTCAATCTGAATTACAGGAAACGACCGATTTCTTCGAGAAGTGGAGCAAGATGGAGCCAACCCATGGAATTACTCTCTGGCTTGGACTTGATAAAGTAGTCATTGGAGACCGAAAGAACAGGGTATTGGTCCATCCCAATCCGAATCGTTGGATAGTATCAATCTCTAGTTTTGATCCAAGCTGTGCCCCTGAAGGAAAAGAACTGGTAGCAATTGCAATGATGATTGAACCTGGAAAGTCTGTGGAAGAGCATATTGCAGAAATGAAAGGAAATGGACTTGAGAAGTATCATCCGGGAATCCTAGAACACATCGAAATGGAACATATCCAGACCTCGTATGCTACACGGGCAAAATTAATTCCTGGCCAAACAGATCTTGATAGACCCGGACCGAGAACTCCCATCTCAGGACTCTACATAGTTGGAACTGACACTGCTGGCTCTGGTGTAGGTCTCCAACAAGCAGCACAATCTGCTGACGGCGCGGTAAAAGCTCTACATGAGGATGGGTTCTAGTTCTTAGTTGCCATTATTGAGAACATTAAGGGAACTTTGTCACTATTACCAGGTATGACATACCTCCCATCTTCTCTCTCAATCATGAATGGAAGAGCTTGGTATGTCGTCACATCGAACTCGTGGAAGAACTCAATTCGTAGACCTGCCTTAATGAGAGAGTTGATTATTCTTGACATAGGATGATTCCACTCATACGTCTTCATCATTCCCGTTTTTGCGTCCTTATCTGCATAGGAGCCCTCCGCTTCAAACATCTGAGGTTCTTTTCCTTGAAAATATGGATATTTCACTTGAAGATCTTCTGCATCTTCATCATCAAAGATGTACGAATATGGATGGAAATCACGGATATAGAAAGTACCTCCCGGGTTCAAAGAGTCCGCAATCACCTTTGCCCAGGCTTTAAGATCAGGTAGCCAGGTGAGGACGCCGGCAGAGGTGAATACAAAATCGAACGTTTCTTTCAGGACCTTTCTTACATCGTAGACATTTGAACACACAAACTTAGCATTAATACCTGCAGTCTTTGCTAAAGAGATTGCCAAATCAATCGCTTCGGATGAGAAGTCAATCCCTGTGACTGTAGCTCCCATTCTAGCCAAAGAGAGAGTATCCATTCCAAAGTGGCACATTAGATGGATTAGGGTCTTGCCTTTTAGGTCTGGTAATTCGTCTACCTCGATAGGGTCTAAGGTCTGCTTACCTTCCAAGAATCCCTTGACATCATAGAACTCTGAATCATGGTGAATTTTAGCAAGTTTATCCCAGAGCTCTTTGTTTGTGTTCATGTATTCATCCATCAACATCACACATATTTTGAGTTATAGTGCGAACGTAAAGGTTATGTTTGACCGATGCCGCGCAAGGTCTGTATACAAGGTTGGCTTAGGAGCCATTTCAAATGAAAATGATTGAAATCCGATTTCATGGAAGAGGCGGACAAGGTGGAGTTACAGCTGCCGAGCTACTTGCAAAAGCTGCGTACTATGATGGATACAAGGGTGTACAGGCATTTCCTTATTTTGGCGCTGAGAGACGCGGAGCACCTGTCAAAGCATTCACTCGAATTGCAGATGAAGAGATTAATGTACGAAGCCAAATCTATACTCCTGACATTGTAGCAGTCCTTGATTCTACAATTCTTGATTTGATTGATGTCACAGAAGGTCTTAAGGAAGGCGGTAAAGTCGTTATCAATTCTCCGAAGAGCCCCAGCGAAATAGACCTACCAATAGGTCATGTTTACACATACGACGGGACTGGCATTGCACTGAAGCGCGGACTTCTAGTTTCAGGTCTACCTGTTGTAAACACAACAATGCTTGGAGCATTTGCAAAAGCAACTGGTCTAGTCAAGTTAGAAACAGT
>Ga0315542_1001293_pt1 | contig 15649 bp, 10 predicted proteins | sample SalMarSW160120MG_FD_202541 | JGI IMG/M metagenome (GOLD analysis project Ga0315542, IMG submission 202541) | Salt marsh sediment microbial communities from the Plum Island Ecosystem LTER, Massachusetts, United States - Salt Marsh Sediment SW1601-20 ...
CTTTTTTGATAGCTGGCGGGGACGACGAGGATCGAACTCGCGACCTCCGGCGTGACAGGCCGGCGTTCTAACCAATCTGAACTACGCCCCCGCAAAATATGACCGCTTGCTACTTTCGCAGGAACTCGCGATCTTCCCGCCTGAGAATTTGAGGCCACGGTGGTAGGCGGAACGGGGTTTGAACCCGTGACCCCCGGCTTGTAAGGCCGATGCTCTCCCGCTGAGCTACCCGCCTACAATCGAGGATGGCAGGCTACCAACACCTTCAGGGGATGTCAAGACAAATTGTGATGCCCTGATCCCCCATCAAGGTAACATCTGCGGCGTTGCCTTCGCTCGCTCCTCCTTGCGACGTATTGTTTATACGTCTCGGTCGTCGCTCCTCGGCGCCTTGCATCTGAAACCTTGCTGGTGGCCAGGGATTTCGCCAAACCACCCGGTGAAACTCATGATGCGATAGTCAGCTGGTGGATTTGGGTAATATCAATGGGCCAGCAAATCCGTCGCCGGCCGGGTGATTTCAGTGACTGGTTTGGTGAGGCAGAAGGGCTCGCATTCCTCTTCGGGAACAAAAAGCTCCTCTCCCTGTTCCAGGATAAGCGCATGCTCGAGCACATCGTCCATGTGTTCCACCAGGACCAATTCCACCTTCTTGAGGATTTTCTTTGGTATTTCCTCAATATCCTTCTTGTTTTCCAGGGGGATCAGAACCTTGCTGACGCCGCCCCTGTGGGCCGCAAGGATTTTTTCTTTCAAGCCTCCTATCGGCAACACGCGGCCCCGGAGGGTGATCTCCCCGGTCATGGCAATGTCGCGGTCTACCGGCTTCCTGGTCAACGCGGAAACAATGGATGTTGCCAGGGTTATACCGGCAGAGGGTCCGTCTTTTGGAATGGCGCCCTCGGGCACATGGATATGGATATCGACTTTCTCATAAAAATTTTCCGGGAGCTTCAGGCGGGTCGCCCTGGACCGCACATAGCTGAGCGCGGCCTGAGCGGATTCCTGCATGACCTCTCCGAGCTTTCCGGTAAGGACGAGGCTGCCCTTGCCCGGCATGACAGTGGCTTCTGTCTGGAGGAGTTCACCGCCTACCTCTGTCCAGGCAAGACCGGTGGTGAGACCGATCCTGTCTTTTTCTTCGGTTTGGCCATACCGGTATTTCGTCACTCCCAGGTACTTGTAGATGGATTGGGACATTACATGGATCTTTGTAGCCTTACCTTTTCTCACCACCTCCTTGGCGACCTTCCGGCAGATGGAAGAGATCTCGCGTTCCAGGTTTCTGACCCCGGCTTCCTTTGTATAGTTGCGGATGATGACAAGGATCGCACCATCTGAAAAGGAGATGTTTTCCGGCTCAAGCCCGTTTAGCTCTCGTTGTTTCTTGATCAGGAACTGCTTCGCGATGTTGAGCTTTTCTATTTCTGTGTACCCGGGCAGGCGGATGATTTCCATCCTGTCCTGGAGGGGAAGGGGAATGCTGTGCAGAGTGTTTGCAGTAGTGATGAACAGGATCTGCGAGAGATCATAGTCCAGATCCAGGTAGTGATCATTAAAGGCAAAATTCTGTTCCGGGTCCAACACCTCGAGCAGAGCGGCCGAAGGATCGCCCCGAAAATCCGTGCTCATCTTGTCCACCTCATCGAGGCAGAACACCGGGTTGTTGGATTTGGCCTTCCGTAAAAACTGGAGGATCTTCCCGGGAAGGGCGCCGATATAGGTCCTTCTGTGCCCACGGATCTCCGCTTCATCACGCACTCCGCCGAGGGAGAGCCGCACAAAGTTCCGGCCCGTGGCCCTGGCTACCGATTTGGCAAGAGAGGTTTTTCCAACGCCCGGCGGACCCACAAGACAAAGGATAGGTCCCCTGATCTTCTTGGTCAGACGCTGGACGGCCAGATATTCAAGAATTCTTTGTTTGGGTTTCTCAAGGCCGTAGTGATCTTCCTCAAGGATTTTTTCAGCCTCTTCAATATCAAGCTTTTCTTTTGTCTTGTCATACCAGGGAAGCGCAAGAATCCAATCCACGTAATTGCGGACAACGGTGGCTTCCGCCGACATGGGCGACATGAGTTTGAGTTTCTTGAATTCCTGTTTTATCCGGCTGTGTGCCTCCTTGGAAAGGCGCTTGCGTTTGATCTTCCTTTCAAGTTCGTCGAGCTCGGCCTTGAAATCGTCCTTTGTACCCATCTCTTTCTGGATGGCCCGCATCTGCTCGTTGAGGTAGTAATCCTTTTGGGTTTTCTCCATCTGCTTCTTGACGCGGGTTCTCAAGCGCTGCTCCAGCTTCAGGATGTCGATCTCATTACGGAGCTTCTCATATATTCTTTCGAGACGCCGATTCAGATTCTGCTCTTCGAGAATTTCCTGCTTGTCGACAACCTTGAGGGCAAGATGGCCGGCAATGGTATCTGCCAGACGCACGGGATCATCGATGCCGGTAACGGTCGAGACAATTTCGTCACTGATCTTGTTGTTCAGTTTTGCGTATTCCTCAAAGCCGGAATTGACTGACCGAATCATGGCCTTGCTCTCAAGATTAATTTCGTGATCTGAAGAGAGCTTGGTCACTTCGACCATGAAGAACTCACGGTTATCCAGGAAATTTTCTATTTTTCCCCGCTCTTTTCCCTCAATCAGTGCCTTTACCGTTCCGTCCGGCAATTTGAGGAGCTGGAGCACCGTCCCAAGAGTCCCGAAGTGGAAGATATCCTTTGGGGTGGGTTTGTCCACCTTGGCATCCCTCTGGGCGGAGAGAAAGATCTCCTTCTGGTGGGACATAGCGTATTCCAGCGCCTTGATGGATTTGTCCCGTCCTACGAAAAGGGGGACCACCACATTGGGAAACACCACGACGTCTCTCAACGGCAGAAGTGGGTAATAATATTTCTCCAAAAGGGAGAAATCCGGCGGATCTTTTTTATTTAGAGTAAACATAATATCACGCGTATCCTGCTTGATTTTCGTAGAGTAAAATAGGAGTCTCACCTTTGGTGATGACTTCCTCGCCAACAACGCATTCCCGGACGTCCGTCCTGGACGGTATCTCGTACATGATATCCAGCATGACGGATTCGAGAATGGCACGGAGTCCGCGGGCTCCGGATTTTCTTTCGAGGGCGCTCCTGGCGACCGCGTCCAGCGCGCCGTCGGTAAACTTGAGATTTACTTCCTCCAGCTCGAAAAGCTTCCTGTACTGGCTGACCAGGGCGTTTTTCGGTTCTGTTAGAATGCGAACGAGGGCATTCAGGCTCAGTTCACTCAGGGAGGCTATGATCGGAATCCTTCCGATAAATTCGGGTATGAGTCCGAATTTGATGAGATCTTCAGGCTGCACCTGGGCCATAATCTCATTGATATCCATGTTTCCCTTGGCATGGATGTCTGCCTCGAACCCCATGGCCTTCTTTCCAACACGATTTCTGATGAGTTTATCCAGCCCGTTGAACGTCCCTCCGCAGATGAAGAGAATGTTGCCGGTATCGACTTTCACGAAATCCTGGTGTGGATGCTTTCTGCCGCCCTTTGGCGGAATACTGGCCATGGTCCCTTCGATGATTTTCAGGAGGGCCTGCTGCACCCCCTCCCCGGAAACATCTCTGGTGATGGAAGGGCTGTCCGACTTGCGGGCAATCTTGTCTATCTCATCAATGTATACGATTCCCCTGGACGCAGCCTCAATATCGTAATCGGCCATCTGGACCAGGTTTAGAATGATATTTTCCACGTCCTCTCCCACATACCCAGCTTCGGTCAGAGTTGTGGCATCGGCAATGGTAAACGGCACCTTCAGTATCTTTGCCAGGGTCTGGGCCAGGAGGGTCTTGCCCGAGCCGGTGGGACCTATCAGAAGAATATTGCTCTTCTGGATTTCAATACCCTCCATATCCACCTTCGTATTTATCCTCTTATAGTGGTTGTGGACGGCCACCGACAGGATTTTCTTGGGTTTTTCCTGCTCGATAACGTATTGATCAAGAGCTTCCTTGATCTCAGCGGGCTTTGGCAATTCATCCGCCGCCTTCCTGTCCTTTTCATCTCCATATTCTTCAGCGATGATTTCATTACATAGCTGAATGCATTCATCGCATATATAGACGGAGGGTCCCGCAATGAGTTTTCTTACTTCGTCCTGGCTCTTTCCACAAAAGGAACAGAGGAGGTCATCGTTCGGGTCATTCCTTCTTGGCATAACATTTCCCCTCTATTTTTTCTTCTCGTTTTCCTGCATCTCACGGGTTGTAATAACCCGGTCGATAAGACCATATTCAAGAGCTTCCGCACTGCTCATGAAAAAATCGCGTTCCGTATCAATGCGGATCTTTTCTATGTCCTGGCCGGTATGTTTCGCGAGAATCTTGTTGAGGACATCCCTCATCTTGAGAATCTCCCGAGCTTGAATATCTATATCTGTGGCTTGGCCCTGTGCACCGCCAAGTGGTTGATGTATCATGATCCTGGAGTGGGGAAGGGCATACCTTTTTCCCTTTGCTCCCGAAGCGAGCAGCAATGCCGCCATGCTGGTTGTCTGCCCCATGCAGATAGTTGCCACTGCCGGCTTGATATACTGCATTGTGTCATAAATGGCGAGTCCCGCAGTAACAGAACCTCCGGGACTGTTGATGTACAGATTAATGTCCTTATCCGGATCCTCGGATTCGAGAAACAGCATCTGCGCTATGACCGTGTTTGCCATCCCGTCAGCTACCTGCTCCCCCATAAAAATGATTCTGTCTTTCAGGAGGCGGGAGTAGATGTCATACGCCCGCTCACCACGATTCGATTGTTCTACAACGACTGGGATTAACATGAGATTTAATTCGTCTCCTCTTGTGAATCGGTTTCCTTATCCGGTTTTGCTGCTTCCACTGCCTCTGTCTGAAGTTTAGCATGCTCCACCAGGTAATTCAATGTTTTTTCCTCGAGCAGGGTCTCTCTCAATGAATCAGTCAGCCCTCTGGCCTCATAATATTGTTTAATACTTTCGGGAGGTTGACCCATAGCCCGGGCAACACCGGCGATGCCTTCGGCAAGTTCCGCATCATCGATGCTGATCTCTTCACGCTTTGCGATTTCTCCGAGGATGAGCATTTCCTTCACCCGCTTTTGCGCGTCCTCACGAAAGTCTTTTCTCAGTTTTTCTTCTGAAAGCCCCGCTCTTTCGAAACTGGAGCCGCTCCTCGTGAGGTTGTCACGGACCCTGCTGAGGGCGGTTTCAATCTCCGAAGTAACGAGCACCTCCGGAAGATCAAATTCGACTTTTCCAGCAATGGTCTCTATCAACCGCCTTTTCAGGTCCGTATCGATCCGCTTTTTCTCCTCAGCGGTAACCATGTCGCGAACCCGGTTCTCGAGGGAATTCATGTCCTTGAATTCCTCGCCGAAATTCTTCGCAAACTCGTCATCCAGCTCGGGAAGGACCATTTCCTTTACGTCATGGATTTGGAAGGTGAAGTGGACCTTTTTCCCCGCGAGTTTTTCGTGGTAGTAGGACTCCTCGAAATCCACATCTACCTCACCTTTGTCACTCTTCCGGAGACCGATGAGAGCGCTTTCGAAAGCAGGATGAAAATCGCCGCTTCCCACCTGAAGCATGAAATTGTGCGCTTTGATCCCTTCTATTGGTGAACCGTTCTCAAACCCTTCATATTCGATAACCACATAGTCTCCATCCTGAACCGGGCGCGGCTCTTCAACTGCATCCAGCTTGCCGTGAGCCTTTCGTATCTGCTCAAGACGTTCCCTTACTTTCTCGTCTGGTATCAGACATTCCTCTTTTTCGATATCGATTCCCAGGTAATCCTTAACATTGACCTCGGGACGCACTTCCATGATGGCAGTGTATGTGAAACTCTCTCCCCCCTTAAGGGGGTTCTTTTCCAGCAATGGCGTGCCCAGTGGATACATGTCGCTCTCTTCAAGTGCCTTGGGAAAGGTATCGCTGATAATGTCCCTGGTCACATCTTCATGCACCTGCTCACGGAAATACCGCTCAAGAATCCTTTTTGGGACTTTGCCCGGACGAAATCCCGGAATCTTTGCCTTTTTTCCTGCTTTCCTGTAAGCGGTCTGCAGCCTGCCGTCAACTTCCGTGGGGTCAACTTCCACAATGAGCTTTTTCTTCACCGGACTGATTTCTTCTACGTTGGTTTTCATTCTATTCCTCTATTCTCTATGATACCGGGAAGCCTTCCGTCAGGATCCGCACCCGCTGTTTCCCTGGGGCCATTATTTTCGGCAGCATTTGTAGTCACACAAGCAGATAGAAGTCATGATGCAAAAAAAATGCCGCCTTTCAGCGACGGTCGTATCCGGCCGGAAATCTCCCGGTCCGCGCCGGCCTCTTTCGCAGCACTGTCCTGCCAGATGCCAAAAGGCCAAAAATACATTCGCTGCCATTTAATATAACAATGGGATATTTATTTTCAAGCTTCATCCCTCAAGAGCACATGATCCATTGCGAAATCAGATCAAAGCACCATAAAATCCCTCCTGTCAAAACCGGCTCTCCTTTCTTTTCCGTTCCTTCGATTCGGCCCGACAACGCAGACAGGGCCTCCCCTGGATGGGCTGAGAGGTCCGAGATCCGTCATGGACCAGAAAACTCCGGAGGTTTCGGCGCATTGTCGTCTCCTTTCCATGCCCGATCTTCTGTCGGGCGAAGACCTTCTCGAACAAGATACTCTTCTCTCGACACCTCTTCGCTTTTCGTTATGAGAGAGAGATTGCCGGCTCTGTCTCCGTTCAAGACCCGAGCGTCTTCCAAAGTCGTCTCTGACAAATAGAATCGCAGGAGATTCTTTCATACATTCCTCTGTACGTTGAAGTTGCCGGGAGGAGATGATATCTCTTGTCCGTTCTTTTTAAGACGGGAGATTTACCAATGTCAATTTATTTCATCCGGCCGGCACATTGCGGAGAGAAAGTGGGGCAAGAGTGGATATGTCTAGAGAGGTGTGAAAAGCGCGGTGCTTCATTTTTTTTTTGTTCCGGCAGGGAATCTGATGTATACTCCTGTCCGTTTATGGATGAGTACAATCTATGAGGAACAGCAGATGAAGAAATCTCTCCTTGTCCTGGCAGGAGTCATGACGATCCTGGCCTTTTTCTCTCCCCAGGTATTTTCTGCCGACCGGTTCAAGATAACCCGAGTCTACGACGGGGACACGGTCCAGGCGGAGAGCCCGGGTGTCGTGATGTATATCATGCTCGTAGGCATCGATGCGCCGGAAGTGGCGAATGAGGTCAACGGAAAAGGGCAGCCATACGGAAGAGAAGCGAAGAATTTTCTCACCAGCATGATCCTGAATCATACCGTTGACGTGGTAGGGTATGGGACTGCCCCTTATCCTCACGATAACATCATCGGCGTTATTTATCTCGATGGAAAGAACATTAATCTTGAGATGGTAAAACACGGGTTTGCGGAAGTGCAGGAATCAGATCTCCCGAACAGCCTGGATATTCGTGCCTACGTGGAGGCCGAGAAACTGGCCAGGGCGACGAAGGCCGGGATGTGGAGCCTTGGAGCCCGGTACATGAGCCCCAAGGAATGGCGACGCCTGCACGCACGCGAAAAGGCGAATGCCGACTTTAATTAGTGCCCATCCACGAATAGAACTTGGGCGCTGGCGAGTTTCCAATCCAGAAATGAGATTTTTTTACAAGATCAAGAAAATCAAGGGATTATGCGGAGACGTACTTTAGTACGTCGCACAAGTGATCCCGCAGATTGACGATGAGATTGTGAAAAATAGCCATTTATGGATGGAAACTAATTAGAAATCCTCGAAATCATCGTTCATTGGAATTACTTGTTCAGGATTGACCGGCTCACCCTTCGGCCGCTGCAAGCGCTTTGCCGGCTCGTAAACGAGCGCTGTGTTGCGATCCTTTCCATTCGACAAGAATTCCTTTTCCGGTTCTGCTCTTTCGAATCTATGGCCGTCTCCATTCCGGTTTGCTCCAATAAGCGCCACCAGTTCCTGTACGATTCCCTTCATATGCTCAGCCTGCGCATTCATCTCCTGAGATGCTGAAGCCGATTCCTCTGCATTGGCGGCACCTTGCTGAACAACCCTGTCCATCTCTGAAACAGCCTTGTTCACCTGTTCGATTCCCTGAGCCTGTTCGTTGGAGGCTTCCGCGATTTCAGCCACAAGTTCTCCTACTTTTGCCGTTCCGCCGGCCACGGTAGTGAAGGCCTCGTTGGTGCTTGTGACCAGAGCTGAGCCGTCCATCACTTTTTTGACGGTCCCCTCTATCAGCGCCGCAGTATTTTTTGCGGCCTCCGCCGTACGCATGGCAAGGTTCCTGACTTCATCGGCAACCACCGCGAATCCGGCTCCTGCCTCACCGGCCCGTGCAGCCTCTACCGCCGCATTGAGAGCGAGCAGGTTGGTCTGGAACGCTATTTCATCAATAGTCTTAATGATTTTCTGAGTCTCTTCGCTGGCTTTTGAAATCTCAGCCATGGAGCTTGTCAGGCGCTCCATCGCATCATTTGCAGTTTCGACCACCCTATTGGCTTCTTTCATAAGAATATCAGCCTGTCTGGCATTTTCAGCATTTTGCTTGGTCATCGAAGACATTTCTTCGAGGGAGGAGGAAGTCTCTTCAATGGAAGCAGCCTGTTCAGACGCGCCCTGCGCAAGAGACTGGCTTGCTGAAGATACCTGGTGCGAACCTTCCGCTACCTGGGCGGACCCTTCACTCAATCCCTCGACGATGTGATTAACCGGCAATGTGATACTGCGCCGCGTGAACCAGTAGGAAAACAGCAGTGCAAGGACGACGATCAGAAGGCTGATCGCACTAACCCACCAGATCACGTGCTTGATGTTTTTCCCGACGAGGGACTCTTCTTCACTGACACGCCGCTGGATCTGCCCCTGAATGTCATCCAGCTTTTTCTGCAAAGCTGCTTTCCGGGCTCTGACTGCAACTTCTATATCATCGGTGTAGGCGCCCGTACCGATGACCCATCCCCATTCCTTGAAAAGCTTTACAAAAGAAAGTTTGGGCTGGGGTTTATCTGCGCCGTACTTCGGCCAGAGATAGTTCACAAAGCCCTGGCCTTTTTCACGACACACTTTTACGAATTCCATGAAAAGCTTCTTTCCGTTCGGATCTTTGATATCGGAGAGATCCTGGCCGTTCAGCTCCGGCTTGTATGGATGTATGAGCATGCGGGGATGCATATCGTTAATCCAGAAATAGTCTTTGTTTTCGGAGCCGTAACGAAGTGTGCCGATGAATTTCGCGATGCTTTCCTGGTTTTCGGCGAGTATTGCCTTTTTGACCTCTTCCGTCAGGCCGTCTTCCAGCATTTTCCGGGTGTCCTTGGACGCCTTTTCAAGAAAGCTGGCGGCTGTTTCCACTTCCGAACGGAGCAAGGCCTTTTTCGCTTCCATGGTGTCCTTCCGGTAAAGGCTGATCTCGTTGTTTTCCTGATTTATCAGCTCCGCCATACTTTTTTCGCCCAGGTTCCTTATCTGCATGATGGAAGCCCGACTGCTCCTTTCTAATTGCCAGACCGCCATCACCCCTACAATGGAAGAGGTCAGGGCAAGCCCTATCGCGACCATGAGCATGATCTTGGTGTTAATTTTCATGCTGTCCTCCTTACAAAAGCACTGCAATCAGGCATTTCTTTATGACGCGAGCCGATTGCCATGTAACCGGATATGATAACTGGCGCCTTCGAATTGAATCGCGCCGGACCCGGGCATGAATGAAAAAGAATCGCCAAAATATTGTCACCATCTGCCCTAAATATTGACGAATTGAATCACAGGTCCGGGCTCGCATTTGCCTCCCCGAGTACTCTCGGATTTTCCGATTGCGCTTGTGCACGGATTCCCGGGCGGATAATAACCGATCCCTCGAATCCGTGCCTCCTTGATTTACCGGTATTTCATTGTAATCCAAGGTGGTTGTTTCAGGAAGTAAGCAACAAGCGTGCCGCTTAAAAGCGGAGGAGAGTAACTGAAAAAGTGTGGAAGGTTGGGCGGGAGAAGTGCCGTTTTCTGGTGCGAGAGGGGGGACTCGAACCCCCACGGATTGCTCCACTGGATCCTAAGTCCAGCGCGTCTACCAGTTCCGCCACTCTCGCAGGTTTTTTATGATTTCTTTTTTCCTTTTCCTTGTCAAGGGACAATGCTTCAGGAGAGATGGTCGTCGTACTCATCAGAGAATCGTTTTATCATCCCATCGTCGGCGAAGCTGTAATAACGATTATCTCCGATGATGATATGGTCCAGGACCTGGATCAGAAGGAGTTTTGCCGCCCAGAGGAGATCCCGGGTCAGCCTGCGATCTTCCGGGGAAGGCGAGGGATCACCAGAAGGGTGGTTATGTACGAAAACGAGCGCCGCGGCCTTGTGTTCCAGGGCAAGGGTCATGATTTCTCTGGGATACACCGCGCTTCCGGTCAGGCTGCCGAGGAACACATCTTCATCTGCCAGCAACTGGTTCTTTCGGTCAAGAAAAAGGACCTTGAACACTTCTCGCTTCAGGTCCCGCATGGAATGGAACAGGTAATCGAATACGGCACGGGAAGATCCGAAGAACGACTTGTGTCGAGCGCGGTCACGCAAGTATCGTCCGGCTACCTGGTGGATAAGCCGCATATACAGGGCATTCTTTGGGCCGATGCCCTTTATCTGGAGAAGCTTTTCACGCGGTGCCGAAAGCACCTGGGAAAGGCTTCCGAAGCGTTCTATGGCCTGCCTGGCGGCGCCTTTCACGTCTTTCCGGGGAGTTCCGAGTGTGAGGAGGAACTCCACAACCTCTTCATCAGAAAACCGCTCAAGACCGCCTTCCTCAAATCTTCCCCGCAACCGTTCCCGGTGGCCCTTTCCTTTTTCCTGCCATTCCTTCTTTTCCATACACAAACACGCTCCGATTTGAGATATCCCCGCATCCTAGCAGAGAAAGAAAGAAAATCAACAAAGAGTTATGGTAAGTGCGCCTGGGAAGTATTATTTTATTGACAATCGTTCAGCCCTTACAGAACAATAAAATTATTGTTCTTGCTGTTAAGGCGTTCTTTCAGGCCTTATCGTGGACTTGGTTGAATCAATTATTGCGCTTCGAGGCACGCTTTAACCGGAAGAACTAAAATCCTGGGGCAAAGAGATGAAAGGCGTCTATGCGTGTTCTTGTTGCGGCCTCTGAAGCGGCCCCTCTTGCAAAAATTGGTGGACTCGGCGATGTTGCCGGCGCCCTTCCCACGGCGCTTCGGGACCTCGGTTGCGAGGTTTCCCTGGTGATACCGGCGTACAGGACGGCCCTTCAGAAGAGCGGGGCATCGGATGTGGTGGCCAAAGGGATTCCGGTGAGGCTCGGCAGGAAGGAGCTTTCTGCCGATATAGTTGAAACCCGAGGAAAGTCAGGCATACCCATCTACCTGGTTCGCAGGGACGAATTTTTTGACCGCTCTGAAATCTACGGAAGCGCCGCGGGAGAATATTTCGACAATCGTGAACGATTTATCTTTTTCTCACGGAGCATCCCTCCTCTTTGTCGCGCGCTGGATTATGTTCCCGATATCATCCTCGGCAATGACTGGCAGACAGGACTGGTCATGGCTCTCCTTGACCAAGGGGGTTTTCCCGGAACAGCAGGCGTTTTTACCATTCACAATTTGGGATATCAAGGCCTGGTGCCCCCGGAGCAGATTCCTCTTATCGGGCTTCCGGATGAGTACTACACCCTGGACGGCCTCGAGTATTACGGCCAGATGAGCCTGCTCAAGGCAGGAATAGCATTCGCACACGCCGTGACAACGGTGAGCCCAACCTATGCAAAAGAGATCCAGACTGCTGAATTGGGCGGCGGCCTGGACGGCCTTTTGAGGAATATCCGGGACCGGCTTTTCGGTATCTTGAATGGAATAAACGAGCAGGAATGGAATCCTGAAAAGGATATCCACCTCAAGACACACTATTCCCGGGAGGACTTCTCGGGCAAGGAAGAGTGCAAGAAAGCGCTCCTGAAAGAAATGAAGCTTCCCATGCGGTTGGTGAACCGTCCGGTACTGGGGATGGTAAGCAGACTGGTCTCACAAAAGGGATGCGATCTCCTGCTTGCGGCCGTAGAAAGGCTCTTCAGCATGGATGTGGGATTCGTGCTCCTTGGATCAGGCGAAGCCAAGTATGAAACCGCCTTTGCCGCCCTCCGGGAAAGGCACGAGACTCATTTCGGGTTCGCCGACGGGTTCAACGAACCGCTCGCGCACAGGATTTATGCCGGATCCGACATTATCCTGGTTCCCTCCCTTTACGAGCCCTGCGGGCTCACCCAGATCTATGGCCTCAGGTACGGGAGTGTTCCGGTTGTGCGGGCCACCGGAGGGCTCAATGATACGGTACAGGATCCGAATGAACGGCGTTTTCCCGGTACCGGGTTCAAGTTCAAGAAGTATGATGAAACGTCTTTTCTGAAAACAGTGTCGCGGGCGATCACGGTCTATAAAGACAGGGAATACTGGCAGGCGATGATGCGGGAAGGAATGGGATGTGACTTTTCCTGGCGAACGTCGGCAGGCAAATACGTGGCGGTGTTTGAAAAGGCATTGAAGCGTATGCGGGCCAAGAAAAAATGAGCGGGAACTATTTGTGCATACATGGACATTTCTATCAACCTCCACGGGAGAATCCGTGGTTGGAGGAGATCGAGTTTCAACCGTCTGCGTTCCCCTACCATGACTGGAATGAGCGGGTCACGCGGCAGTGCTACGGTCCCAATACCAGGGCTCGGCTTGAAGGGGCAGAAAGACGTATCCTCGGGCTCATCAACAACTACGAATACATGAATTTCGATTTCGGCCCGACATTGCTTTCATGGCTCGAAAGAGCCCATCCATGGATTTACGGGCAGGTTCTTGCCGCCGACCGGGCCGGCCGAAAAAGATATCATGGCCACGGAAACGCCATGGCCCAGGTCTACAATCACATCATTATGCCGCTTGCCGGTACCCGGGACAAGCGAACTCAGATCCGCTGGGGACTCGCGGATTTCGCACGCCGGTTCGGACATCCTGCAGAGGGCATGTGGCTTGCGGAAACCGCGGTCGATGTGGAAACCCTTGCGCTCATGGCCGAGGAGGGTGTGCGATTTACAATCCTCGCTCCTACACAGGCCCAGGCGGTACGTGCCCTCCGCCCCCACGGTGGAGATGGGGCGTGGAAAGACGTGACCGGGGGAGTGATCGACACCACTCAGGCTTACCGTATCTTCCCTCACGGGACGGATTCTCCTTTTATCGATGTGTTCTTTTTTGACGAGGATATTTCCAAGGCGGTCGCCTATGAGAAGATTCTCGCATCCGGCAGCGCCTTTCTCACCCGAATCGAACAAGGTATTGCCGGTGCAAGAAAAGAGACCTGTTTGGTCAATGTGGCAACAGACGGCGAGTCTTACGGACATCATTTCAAGTTTGGAGACATGGCACTCGCCTGGCTTTTTGATCACCTGGAGCGGGAAGGGAGCCTGGAGCTTTCCAATTACGCCTGGTTTCTGGAACAGTCGCCGCCGCAAAAAGAGGTTCGAATCGTGGAGAACAGCTCCTGGAGCTGTGCTCACGGGGTTGAAAGGTGGCGCTCGGATTGCGGGTGCAACGTCAATCACCGGGAAGGATGGAATCAGGCCTGGAGAGCCCCTTTGCGCGAGGCCATGGACCGGCTGTCGGGTGAACTCTCGGCAATTTTTACGGAGCAGGGCGGGAAGATAATCAGGGATCCCTGGGCCGCCAGGGATGACTACATTCATATCCTCCTCGATTCATCAGCCGAAAACCGCGATGGATTCTTTGAAACGCATCTCGTCAAGGGTGGTGGAGCTGCTCAAGCAGAAAAAGTCATGGCATTGGAGCTCCTCGAGTCCCAGAGGATGGCTTTGTACATGTACACCAGCTGCGGGTGGTTTTTTGATGATATTTCGGGTCTGGAAGCAACCCAGGTGCTCATGTATGCCGATCGGGCAATGCGGCTGGTGAGAAAGTGGTCGCGATCCGACATGGAGGGGCAATTCCTCTCCATTGTCGCGCGTGCAAAGAGCAATGATCCTGATTTCGGGAACGGGGCTGCTGTTTTTGAAAAGCGCGTAAAGCCTGCGCGAATGCTCCCCGCGCGAATAGCGACCAACCACGTTTTCATCCAGATGTTCCAGAAAAGCCCTGGTGCCGGGGGGCTTTTTGGGGAACGCTCTCAAGTTGCAAAAGAAGAACAATACGATGACCAGGCTGCGGGAAAGGCGGCCGGGGCAGTCCTCGTGTCGGATCCGATGACCGGAAAGACCTCCCGGATCTCTTTTTCCGCAACAGGGCAGATGCCTGCTGATTTTGCGTGCCAGACCGGCGAAGAAGGGGGAAGCAACGGCTCTTATACCCTGGATGACGTGGTCCCTGATGTGAGGTGGCAGACCATGCAAGGCATGATCCATGGTATCCTGGACAGGGTTTCGCGGCAGATCAGCGAAGAGGAGGTTCGGTCTTTCTTCTTCCTGGCACACCCCGCCGAAGGGATGGAAGAACTCTTTCCCGGCGGTCTGGGGGATGTTTTTGAACTTTTTTTGCGAAGCCGGCTCCTCCGGCTCGTGGAAGAGCCCGAAAGTGTACCCCGTGAAATGGTCTTGCTCAAAGAACTCACCCGGAAGGCGGCAGGCGGGAAGAGTACCCTTCACGTTGACGATCCGGGGATACGGCAGGAGATCCGAAAACTGGTGGATTCACTGATGGACCTGATTTCCGAGAGTCCGCAGGAAGGGATGATAACAGCCCTAATGGAACTCCTGGATCTGGCCGATGACGTGTCCCTGAAAGTGGATCTCTGGGGATGCCAGAACCGATATTGGGACCTTTCCGTGGACAGGCATTATTTTGAACGGTTATCTCCCGAGCAGGTGAGAGTTTTCAAGGCGCTGGGGAGGAGGCTCGGATTTTCCCTTTAAAGGAGCTTGATGTGCTGAATCTTGTCATGGCAATTCACTGTCACCAGCCGGTGGGCAACTTCGATTATGTTTTTGAAAGAGCATGCGACCGCTGTTACCAGCCTGTGCTGGAAATCCTGCGAGAAAACCCCCTCGTTCGTACCGGCATGCACATGAGCGGGTCGCTTCTTGAGTGGATTGAAGCGTACCGCCCGGCCATCCTGGATCTCCTGGGCGACCTTGTCGAAAGGGACCAGGTTGAGGTCCTTTCAGGGGGCTTTTTTGAACCTCTGCTCTCCAGTATCCCTGTAAGAGACGCAAGAGGGCAGACGAAGAAGATGAATCAATACCTGGAATCCCGGTTCGGGCACCGGCCGAAAGGTTTCTGGCTCACGGAACGAATCTGGGACCCGGGGCTTCCTTCCGTTCTCGCGGGAACAGGCCTCCGGTACACGATCGTGGATGACACCCATTTCTATTATGCGGGACTCAAGTCCCACGAAATTTACGGCCCCTACATCACCGAAAAGGAGGGCAAGACACTGATCCTCCTGGCCACGCCCATGATGCTGCGGTACTTGATCCCTTTCAAGCCGGTAGAAGAGGTCATCTCGCATCTCCGTCACCTGGAACAGACTGGGAAAAAGGTGGTTGTCTATGGAGATGACGGCGAAAAATTCGGGCTCTGGCCGGGGACACACGAATGGGTCATTCA
>Ga0315542_1001294_pt1 | contig 15642 bp, 13 predicted proteins | sample SalMarSW160120MG_FD_202541 | JGI IMG/M metagenome (GOLD analysis project Ga0315542, IMG submission 202541) | Salt marsh sediment microbial communities from the Plum Island Ecosystem LTER, Massachusetts, United States - Salt Marsh Sediment SW1601-20 ...
TTGAAGAATTGGTTCAAGTATTAAAGAAAACTTACAGGTTAGTAATTTTTAGTGGAAATGTTCGAGAACGGATTGAATATCTAGATAAGAAGAGTGGGTTTCTGAAATACTTCGATGATACCGTGTTTAGTTTTGATTACCAACAAAATAAGAATGATATTGAATTTTATGAAGAGTTAATCAAGCATTTAGGATGCAAGCCTTCTGAAGCATTATTAATTGATGATGAGAAAAAAAATATATTGATTGCTCGATCCTTAGGGATGAATGGAATACATTATTATTACACTGAAAAATTAATTGAGGATTTAAAGAAGTATAATATAGGTATAAATTAGTAAAGATTTATGCTTTGATTTGAGACTCTTGTTTTAATTCCGAGATTTTGTCTCTTAAATATGCTGCATCTTCAAATCTCAATTCTTTTGCTGCCATGAACATTTTGTTCTCTAAATATTGAACAATGACATCGAGATTTCCTTCTTTTTCTAGTTCTTCTACTTTATCTTGAATTATTTTCTTGAGACGTTTTGACTCTTTTTCCTTGATTTCCATCACTTCGGAAAGAGAATCCAATATATTTTTCTTTATTGTTTTGGGAGTTATATTATTTTGCATGTTGAATTCTTCTTGTTTACGCCTTCTTCGGTTTGTTTCATCTATAGCACCCTTCATTGCAGGAGAAATCCTTTCTGCATATAGTATAGCCCTACCTTCAACATTTCGAGAGGCTCTACCTATAGTCTGGATTAATGATCGAGTATCTCTTAAAAAACCAAGTTTATCAGCGTCTAAAATGGCAACTAATTTTACTTCGGGGAGGTCTAATCCTTCTCTTAATAGGTTTATTCCTACGACTGCATCGAAGGTTCCATTCCTGAGTTTACGAAGGATCTCAAATCTTTCTACAGTATCAACTTCGGAATGAAGGTAGGCAATCTTAATTCCCAATTCAGTATAGTATTCTGAGATATCTTCAGCCATTCTTTTTGTGAGGGTTGTTATAAGAATCCTCCCATTATTTGAAATGACTTTTCTTAACTCCCCTAAAAGATCATCAATTTGGTTTTTAGCGGGTCTTACTTCAACTTGAGGATCTACTAAGCCTGTCGGGCGAATAATTTGTTCCGCAGATATTCCGTTACTCTTATCCAGCTCGTAATCACCAGGAGTAGCAGACATAAATATGATATATTTAATTTTCTCTTCCCATTCTTCAAAGGTGAGCGGGCGATTATCAAAAGCACTAGGAAGCCTCCATCCATATTTCACTAAATTTTTTTTTCTGGATCGATCACCACCAATCATACCATGGACTTGCGGAATTGTCACATGACTCTCATCAACTACAATTAAAAAATCCTCGGGAAAATAATCAATCAAACACATTGGGGGAGTTCCAGGAGGTCTTCGATCGAGATGTCGGGAATAATTTTCGATTCCCTTACAATAACCAAGTTCTCGCATCATTTCAAGGTCAAATTTGATCCGTTTTTCCAGTCTCTGTGCCTCAGCATATTTTTTCTTTGCCATTAATTCTTGCAGTCGTTCCTCCAATTCTTTTTCAATTGATTCTAGTGCCATCAATTTATTTTCTTCTGGTATGATAAAATGAGTAGCAGGAAAAATTCGTATATTAGATACTTCATCTATTACTTGATTAGATATAGGGTGTATCTCGTGTATTGATTCAATTTGATTTCCAAATAAAGATATTCGTATGGCAGTATCTAAATAAGCAGGATAAATGTCAACAATATCTCCTTTAACTCTGACAACACCCGGTTTAAACTCGATATCCTTCCTCTCGTAATTCATCTTAATCAATCCTTTAAGGATATCTCTCCGGTTAATTACTTGACCTACTTCCAAGTTTAAAGAAACTGCAGTCCAAGTTTCAGGGTCTCCTATACCATAAATGCAAGAAACGGTTGCAACAATAATAACGTCTTTTCGAGTCCTTATAGCATGAGTTGCCGCTAGTCTGAGACGCTCGATTTCTTCATTCACGCTAAAATCTTTCTCAATATACATTCCTGTAACTGGCATATATGCCTCTGGCTGATAATAGTCATAATAACTTACAAAATAATGAACAGCATTTTCAGGAAATAATTCTTTTAGCTCATTATAAAGCTGCGCTGCAAGAGTCTTATTTGGAGCCATTACTAAAGTAGGTTTCTGTATATTTTCTATAATGTTAGCGATGGTGAAAGTTTTACCAGTTCCGGTTGCCCCAAGTAATGTTTGAAATCTTTTTCCATTTTTAATGTTTTTCGCTAATCTTTTTATTGCTTCAGGCTGGTCTCCCCTAGGAGTAAAATCAGATTTTACTTTGAATTTGACACTCATATTTATCCATTACGAAACTTAAACTATAATAATTTAATGAGGATGCGAATATAAACACGATAAGACAATAAAAATTGTAATGAAACAAAACTTAAGATTTTTATGAAAAAAAGTGAAAAATTCTTTAGTGCTAGGAAATCACCGTTTCAAGGTGAGAATCTTCCGCTCCTTCTCTGGTTAGTACAAATATCTCTAATTTGTTCCCAACATTTACAGTACCTATTATTAATTCAAGATTAGTCATGCTAATTGAAAGTTGTAATGAACTGTCATATGCTATGATATCTCCAATTTCAGTAAATGGAATTAACGTTCCATTGATATAAACAGCATCAAGAGTGACATTTAGTTTTCCAGTATTTAAAATATCAATATTTACATTGGATAGATCTCTAGCAACCGTTCCCGGAGTGTTTATCTCGATGGCGTAAAGATCAGAATTTACAATTGCAGTTAAATCAATTAAATTGCTTGCTGTGGTATTTGTAAGCACCTCAACAGATAAGGTATTTGTCGCATTGATATTAAAATCTGAGATATTGAATGAAATTAAGGCACATTCTTGAATGCCTAATACTTTATCTCCATAATCGAAAGTTACATTATTATCTACAGATAAAACGCTCGTACCATTCAAAACGATATCACTCAACTCAAAAGGTTGGTCACCAGTATTTTTGACCAAAATTTGTCCCGTTTCATTTGCCCAAATCGATGACACCCTAGTTCCTTTTACATTCTCCAGAATTTGAACATCCGGTCCATCATTAATAGTTTGTAGATAAGCGATATCCGATGCTTTTGTTGATCCATCAAAATTTGCGGTGATTACCACCCCAACTTCATCATTCACATCAAGACTTATGTAATCTGAAGCTCTAATAGAGACAGTCTTTTCTTGTCCTGGAAGCATATTAAATGGAGTGAACGATGTAGATATCCAAGAACTAGTACCCTTCAAATAAATGGAATCCATACCTAGTATGATATCTCCTGTATTCTTCAACCTTAAACTCAGTACACTGGTTCCGTTATCATAAGTATATGCATGGGTATCACTGAGATCTATAGGAATTTGATTCCTGAGAGTTGCATTATTTAGTGCTATAGATAATTCTGGAGAGACTATTCGATCTTGCGGTAAGACTGATATCTTGAAATTTGGGTAATTAGAAGTCAACAATATCTCGTCCTTAATATTATTAGGTGTACTAACTCCAATTAATTGCTCAGTTCGAAGAGGATAGAATGGAATCTCTGAATTTTTAATTAGAAAAGTTGCTTTTTGCCCAGGTTCTAAGATAACTGAACCACTTTCTAAAAGGATATTACTAAATACATTATCTTCAGAATTGTGATATACTTTATCTAATACAACATTAGTTTTTCCAGTATTTTCAACCTCCAAATGGATATTTGAAGATGACTCATTGACTTGTTCTACCCAACTATTTTTTCTATTTATCCTTATCTGACCCTCAGGAGCTTTCTTTACCAATAAATTACTTGTTGAGTTCGTGAAAGTATACGTTTTACCTGCCAATGCAGGAGCCTCTGCTTCTACGGTAATATTAACCACGTTATCAATGTCAAAATCTCCTCCACCACGTTTTATATCAACCCAAACAAGATCCTCATCACTTGAATTTATCACGTTATCAGGACTTTTTCCTAAGTAATAAGCATAACTAACATCATTGACCTTTACATCAGAGATGGTAAGATTTTTATCCCCTGTATTAGCGATTTTGAAAGTGGCAAAATCAGTATCGTAAACTTCTGCATCCTTAATAGAAAATGAAGAATCCAATGCGGTATAATCCATCTGGTAAATCTTTACCATACCAAGAGTCGAATTGAAGGCTGATTTAAATACTTTGAAATCATAATTTCCATGATAAGGAATATCCGTTACCCAATAATTTCCATTATCATCCTTACGTTGGCTGTTTATCTGATACTGATAATATTCAACAAAATTTTGGGGTTGACCAGATATAGGGTCGGTAGGCAATCCGTAAAACATAAGCCGTACAATTTGGCTATTAAACCACTTCGATTCCGGACTGCCACTAGATGCATTCCAGTACTGGTTTTCATCAAATACGCTATTTTCTGCCCAATTGGGCTTTTCAAGGCCCATCTGTTTATACTTTTCGTAATGATCATTACAGATTCGCAACATCCAGGGCCACTTTCCCTCATCCCCACCTAATGCGTTGTAAAGGAATCCAAAATAAACAAGCACATAATCCGCATGTAACTTACGGAAGATTTCTGCACTATATAACTCATTCGTTTGCGTGAACGCCATACCTGTAAGTCCGATCCGAGTGGAATTAACAGTAGCATTGTCGTTTACAGTCGTCATATTTCCTATAGCTGTTATCCAGTAGCCATAGTCCCACCATGATACTACGACTGTTGTTCCAGCCAAGTTGGTCCTTGTCCAAGTAAGTGCTTCTTCCCAATCATGAAACTGACCTCCGGGTGAAATTTGACTATAAGCAAGATCGGTGGTTGATACTTGGGCAGCATGAGACACTTGTACAAAACACATAATACCTACAATGAAATATACAAGTCCGATTTCAAAGTTTCCAACCGTAGATTTTATTTGTCGTTTCCTTTTACGACTAATATTTCGACGTTCTCCAAAGAAGCTCCCAAAAATTTTCAAGATATTACTTAATCCGTAAGCTCCAAGAAGAGATGCTGCAGGGGCAAAGAGTAAAATGATCCTTATCATACTTCCAGTGAAATAGAATAAAGTAAGCAAGAAGACAATTAAGAAAATATCGATATAACTTGAACGTTTAAACGCAAAGAATACACCTAATGGTAATAACATTAAGGGTATCAAGGTGTTATAATAAAATACACTCCATGAGCTGGGAGAATGTTCAGCAACTGAAGCAACTAAATTTAACTGCTCTCTTAAAAGCGGGCTCAAAATGCTCTGTAGTCGGTTTCCAATTCCTAACGGAATCAGATTTGGGTTTATCCATATAATAACTCCAATTATAACCGCAATCGGAATGATCCCCCATTTTACAGCATTAAGAACATTCTTATAAAATCTCGGATTGGATTCTTTCTTGGAATATATAAGATGGAACACTAGTAATAAGATAATAAAGAAAAACACGCCTCCAATGTCTAGACTGCTAAAAAGCTCATTATAATTGAAAGTAATATATAAAGAAAAAATAAGTAATCCAGTACCGACCACACCAGTATAAGAAATTAATACTTTCGCGTTATACTTGCCAACTACAACAATGAGACCTACAATCAAAGGTAAGAGATAAAAAACGAAATTATATCCCCCCCATGAGAGAGATAAATATCCTAAAAATATACCCCCAAGAATAGAATCAGTAATTTTTCCAGTTCTCATCGCTTTAATGAAAAAGTATAAAGTCATCAAAGTCCCAAATACACCAACTGTTTCGTTGTCAAAGAAGCCAGCGGCCGTTCTTTGCATGAATCCTACATTGAAAGCCATAAAGAATGCAAAAAATAAACCACATTTTTTATCGAGGACTTCTTTTCCAAGTAAATAAGATGCAAATACAGAAGCTCCTCCCATAAATGCTGGAAAAAAGAAGCAAACATCATATAATGAAACAGGAATTCCCAACGTTGTAAAAAATTTGTAAATCGCAACAACCGTGAATGTAAGCCCGGGTCTTAGATGCCCTCTAGGAAATCCTTCTGGAAACCAACTTTTGAAATCTCTCCAGTTAAAATATTGGTACAATGTATGATCTGATAAATAATTTGCATTATAATATTGAATCCATGGATCAAAAGCCTTAATCATAAAATTATTGACTACTATTGGAGATAATCTAATTCCGATTGCAATGACTACGAGTAATAATAAAGCAAAAAAGAGCAAGAAGTTTTGAGCTTTTACTGTTAACCCTGCGCGAATTCGATCTCTGAAGTTTCTAAATACATTAACGATAGCACTCATAAATTTTATCCTTAAAGTTTTTATTTAATCATTTTTAATAAATTTCTAATTAAAACTTAGAATATAAAAATTTCTTATATCATTAAAAGATGATGGTTTCTCTCAGAAAACCGTCACGATATTTAAACAATTACATATAAACTCGACCCATGGACGCTAAAAGATATTTGTTTAAGTTTTTTTATGTTGGATCCAAAAAATATCATGGCTCTCAACGACAGAATGGTTTAGAGACCATAGAAGATTGCATAATTAATGGATTGACGAGTAAAGGATACATAATAAATGCTAGTTCTTCAGGTTTTGAGGTGGCTAGCAGAACGGATAAGTTAGTTTCTGCGAGAGGATCAGCTTTTTCTTGTAAGCTAAAAAAGGAACCAATATTGATGGAAATAAATTCTGTTTTACCGAGAGATATAGGAATTTGGGCATTTGTGGAAGTCCCCGAATCCTTTCTTTCTAGATATAATGCTATATATAGGCATTATAAGTATTTTTTGCCACTCGATTATTTCAAAAATGGGAAACGTTTAAAATTAAATTTAAAAGCAATTAGGAGGGGTTGTAAGCTGACGAGTGGGAGGCAGAATTTTAAAAATTTTTACAAAATTAGTCTGGATGTCGAAGAAAAAACAGTTAGGGATTTACAATTATCAGTTATCAAGGATGAAAGTATTTTAATTTTCAATTTTAAAAGTCGAGCATTCCTAAGGCAACAAATCCGAAAGATTATGACTAAAATTATAGAATTAGGTAAAAAAGATATTAGTATAAGGGAATATGCTGAATTATTAGATCCAACAAAAGAATATTCATTTCCCCCAGCAGATCCAAATGGATTAATTTTATGGGATATTTCATATGGAAAGAACCTTAAATTTAATATAGACCAAAATTCTTTAGAAAGAATGATGGAATATTTGAATGTAAATTATTTATACCATAAAACAAGATCAAAGTTATTCGAAAGTTTCCAACAAGACAATTTTGGCTAATAAAGCTTTCAATTGTATCTCTTCTGTTGCACCTTGGCTCAAGCGATATTCAAATTCAGCTAATAATTTTGATAATTCAATTTTTTTCTCTTCTGGTATGTTTAAATCATACATTTCTCGATGAATATTTTTAATTATATTAATGCCAGAGAGTCCATACTCTTGAGTAACATCATCGAGTAGTTTAATTGAAAGTCGAAGCTGACCTTGAAGAGCCATATCTATTATTTCTTTAATTTTATTTGATGGAATTTCTCCCGCAACTCGATATACTATATCTTGATCAATTTTTTTTGAAATAGTTCCACAAGATTGCAAATAATTTATTGCTCTTCGACAGTCACCTTGCGAAACCTTAACCAACGCATTTAATCCGCTTATACTGATTGATAACTCTTCTTTCTTAGCGATTAATTTTAGACGTTGCTTTATGTCTTCATCGTTAAGAGATGAAAATCTAAAAATTACACATCTTGATTGAATTGGGGCGATTATTTTATTCGAGTAGTTACAGATTAAGATCATTCTACAATTTGCTGTATATTTTTCCATTGTTCTTCTTAATGCTTGTTGTGCTTGAGAAGTCATGTTATCAGCTTCATCAAGAATCAATATTTTAAAGGGAAATTCCATGGGCGGTTGAGATTTTGCAAAATCTTTAATAAAAGTTCGAACTACGTTAATTCCTCGTGCGTCACTAGCATTTAATTCTAAATGCGTTCTATTTGGAGTTCTTTTACTTCCATATATTTCTCTCACCATTGCAAGGGCAGATGTAGTCTTTCCAGTTCCGGCAGGGCCAGCAAATATTAGGTGCGGCATAGATTTATCTTTTACAAATTGTTTTAGCCTATTGATTATCCCCTTCTGATTAACAATTTGATTCAAATTTCGAGGGCGATATTTTTCGACCCAAGGTCTATTTTTGATTGACATTGTTATAGTTAAACTAATTAGAATTGTCGGTTTATATTAATATATAGTCACAAGAATAAAAATTTCTTTGTTTGACTATTTAAAATTTAGAAGTGGTATTAACATGACTGATTATAAAATAACTAAAATAAAAAGTCGGTGGATTTTAGATTCCAGAGGAAACCCAACCGTAGAAACAGATGTTTACTCTGATGATGTATTTGCGAGGGCCGCAGTACCATCCGGAGCTTCTACGGGAGTATCAGAAGCCTTAGAATTGAGAGACCAAGGTAAAGCATTTCATGGAAAACATGTGACTAAAGCAGTATCTAATGTGAATGAAATCATTGCGAAAAAGTTGAAGGGATTTGATGTTCGAGAACAAGAAACAATTGACAAAGAAATGATTGATATTGACGGTACGTCAAATAAAAGTAGTTTAGGAGCGAATGCGATTTTATCTGTATCTCTAAGTGTGGCAAAGTTGGCAGCAAAGATTTTAGACAAACCATTATTTGCTCATTTGCATAACTTAAGTTTTCATAAATCTCGCAAGGATTATCTCTTGCCTTTACCTTGTTGCAACATCATTAATGGAGGAGAGCATGCAGGAAACAATTTAGCAGTTCAAGAATTCATGGTGTTGCCTTTAGGAGCAAATAGGTTCTCACAAGCAATAGAAAATGTCGTAGAAGTTTATCAGACATTAAAACTATTATTGAAGGATAAATATGGTAAATCTGCGATTAATGTTGGAGATGAGGGAGGTTTTGCCCCGAATTTATCAACCACACATGAAGCTATCGATGTAATAGTTAAAGCAATTGAAAATTCAGGTTTTAAAATGGGTACCGATTTTTATATCGGGATGGATGCTGCTGCAAGCGAATTTTTCAATGATGGAACGTATCAAATCGATGGTAAGAAGTTAGACGAAACAGAATTACTCCAGTACTATCTGGATCTCATAAGAAAGTATCCATATTTAAAATCGATTGAAGATCCTTTTGATGAAAAGTCCTTTGACAGTTTTGCTAAGCTTACAAAAGAAATTGATGAGTCAATTCAAATTGTGGATGATGATATTACTGTCACTAACATTGAACTTTTACAGAAGGCAATAAATAAAGGATCTGGGAATGCTCTACTGCTTAAAGTGAATCAAATAGGTAGTCTAACAGAAGCTATTGAAGCTAGCAAAATGGCTTTTAAAAATGGCTTCAATGTAATGGTTTCACATCGATCTGGGGAAACTGAAGATCCTTTTATTGCTGATCTTGCTGTGGGTCTATGTACAGGTCAGATGAAAAGTGGAGCTCCTTGTAGAGGGGAAAGAACTAGTAAATACAATCAATTACTTCGAATTGAGGAGTTTTTAGGTGAAAATTCCGCTTTTCCAGATAGATTTGATTCGTGGAAAAAATTTCAATAAGTTAAATCTGTTTTATAAATCTATAAATCCGTACATTAATCTCTTTCATCTTTTTACTATGAAAGGGAAAAGATCGCTCCAATCTCATTTGGAATGGAAATGAGTAATCAATAGCCCACCCGTTTTTCCCAACAAACTTAGAAATAAACTTGAAAACATCTTGATGATCTAAGTGAATAGAATAAATCACATCAGAATAAGTAAAAGCACTCATTAGAAAAACTCTATCTGCTCTTTTTCTTTGAACTCCAAAAGGAGGATTCATTATTGTCGTTATTTGTACATCGTCTAATAAAAAATGCTTATTAAAAGAGAAATGACTGACATCCATGCAAATGGGGTAAATAACCTGGTGCAATTTGAGCTGAAGAATATTTCTTTTAAAAATCTGGATAGCATTCCAGTCCAAATCAATGCCTATAACTTTAATTGGATTGAAAAAACTACTAGCTAGTGATAATCTCCCTGTACCAGTTCCAAGATCTATGATTAAGTTTTTGTAAATATCGTTAAATTCAAACCCAGCAAAATAAACAATATCCACAGCACTGATAGCATCAATACAATATTGCTCTAATTCTATTTTTGGGTTAGAGAATGAAGCAGTTTTTTGAATTATGGAGATCAAATTCTTTTTCTTTATTGCAATCGCCAAAGATAATCCCTTTTTTTTCTTATACTACATTATCAATAAATTTATTTATTTTCTTTAATATTATCTTATTGGAATTATTGGAAAAACAGAGATGTACATAATGAAAGAACCTGTTAAAAGCAAAGACATCGTGACAACGGGACAGTACTTAGGTGTTGTAGAAGAATACTTACCGGATAAGCGGTCAACTTTTATTAAAGATGGTAAAATATTTGCAGCAAAAACCGGGATAGTCACGATTGATAAAAATAAAAGAGAAATTGAGATAAAGGGACATCAAGAAGAAGATAGAAAAATAATTCATATAGGAGATATTGTAATTGGAACTGTATTATTTTTAAGGCTTTACTCTGTAGGAATTAATTTTCATGCAATAAATCAAAAATTACACTTCAATAGTTCATATTTTGGCAACATTCACGTGTCTCAAATATCTCATAGATATATAGATAAAATTTCAAATGCATTTCAAATCACTGATATTGTGCGAGCTAAAGTCATTGAAGAAGAAGCTAATGAATATAAATTAACCACCGTAGGTAAAGAATTAGGAGTAATACATGCTGATTGTACCATATGTGGAACTCCATTAGATAAAGTTGGAGCGGATAGATTACGGTGTGATCGATGTGGAAACATTGAAACCAGAAAGCTCGCTTCAGATTATCGAAATGTTTCTGAAAATCTAAGATTTTAATTTTTTTATTTGTTAACTAATTCAAATGCCCGATTGAATCATGACACGAAAGGGAGGAAAGAGAATCATCCATTTTTATAATCAAAATGGAGAGATTAACAGCGTAATACATTTTTTAGAAGAGATTCAAAAGAAAATCAATTATTTAAACCTTAATTGTACCGTAGAGGGAAAAGACATAAAGGTGACAATTTTTGGAACAAGAGACATGCAAATACTAGCTATTGAAAGGTTGAAAGAGTTAGCAGAACGATTTTTAGCATGAGAAAAAGCGGTTTAGTAAGTAAAAAACCCCAACCAAGATTTAGAAACCAAAAAGCATTTATTTTAAGCTAGATTAGTTTTAATAAGTCTTATTATTAGGTGCAAGCAATATGGCAAAAAAACCCTCAAAAGAAGAGGAAGAAGAAGACGATTTTGATGAGGATCTTTTTGATGATGGTATGGCCGATGAATATCCAAAAGGGAGTGAATCATCGAGCAGTGCAGAATCCTCATTTGGTTTAGATGAATCTGAACCCGAAGAAGAGGAAGAATTTGATCTTGAGGAACCAGAGGTAAAAAAAGATTATAAGCATCTTAAACTTGAGATTAAGAAGGGTTTGAATGAGAATGATTATGTTTTATTTGTAACAGGTCAATCCCATGGCTTTTGCAACGCACTTGTAAAACATCTTCTTTCTATAGATGGGGTAGTGTCTTCTGCTTATAGAATTACTGTAATAAAACCTCCTGAAATCTTTATTAGGCTTAAAAATGGTTCTAAAATCAATGATGTCTTATTTCAAGCTATTGAAGCTTTGAGGAACGAAGTAAAAGACGTGGAAAAGTTATTTAAAAAACTCATGTGATGAATCGATTGAATAATCTCTCGTGATTCCATGTATGACTTTTTACTGAAAGATCTTAAAAAAGATTTTACCCGAAAAAAGATCGGAACAGATAAAGGATTAGCAAAAATTGGAGATGGAGTTGTAAATCTCTCATATTCTTTAGCAAAATCGATTTATCTCACTCAAAATTCAAAAACCAATAACATTATCCGTACTGGAGTTAAAGTTAGTAAAAATGTACTTGCCGAGGCACTTAAGTTAGCAAATATGAAAGAATTCGCTAAAAACAGGGCTGATGCCCATGATATGGCTGATACTGTTGAAGCATTAGTTGCTTTTGTATATCTAAATAATTCTGTTAGCATGAATGATATCACAAACCATTTACTCGAGGAATTATCTGGAAATCTCATGAATAGACAAGAAGAAATTGAAAGTGCACGTAAAGCTTTTACGAGGCTTCTCAATAAAATGAAACAATATTTACCTCTAAACTAAATAGATTTAAAAAGTGGAAATTTCATATTCTAATATTTCTTTCATTCGTACTCTTAATTCAGGACGGATTGCTGACATGCCATAGGTCTTTAAACCACCTAATTTCTGTTGCACTTCTTTAGCGCTTAATGCACCCGGCAGATCTTGCTTATTTGCAATAGCAATTATCTTAGTTCCTAATGTTCGCTCAAATCTGTCATAAATCCGTTTTGTTTGCTCTACGTTATCTTTTGTTGAATCACAAACAAGCACGGTTAATCCAGCTCCTCGTAAAAAATCTTGCCACATGAACTTGAACCGTTCTTGACCTGCAAGATCCCAAATTGAGCATTTTCTCCCATTAAGAAGGGACTCCTCAACCTCTAAACCTATCGTCGGATCTCTCTCTTTTAGAACTTCCTTCCCTTGAAGCAAAGACAAAAGAGAAGATTTCCCTACTCCTCCTTCTCCTACAATACATATCTTACTCTTCGTTGTTTTCAGTAAAACCATCCCTTTCAAGTAAATAATGTCGTTAATTAGAAAGGGCAAATCGATCTACTAAAATTCAAATATTATTTGCATGTCATGCAAGTATCACTAAGAAAAGGGGGGTTCACCAGTTTATTTTAAAAAAGTTGGGTAATGTTAAATAATTATTATTTAAATGCACCCATTAGTAGTCATTTAAATTGAACTTCTTTTTCTAAGAATATGAGGTAATACCTCAATTTTAATGAAAAGAGGAGATGATAATATGGGAGGTTTTGGAAAAAATCTTAAAAAGGGTTTCGCCAAGGTCGCTGGAGGTATCGCTGAGGAACTCACGGGAAGTGAAGCCGTAGGAAAAGGTGTTAAGAAAGGAGTAAAGAAAGGAAGCGTGAAAAAAGGCCTTAAGAAAACCTATAAAGAAGGGAAAGAGGAATATTTCGAAGATTAAAAGGATTTTTCAATTCTATATTCGAATTCCGATATCGTGAGTGATATTTAGGTATTGGAGATAAAACTCTATTTTATACATTCTTATCTAATAAATCTTCTGAGGAATAACTATTTCTTATCTAAAGGTAAATTAAACAAAAAAGTTTTCACATAGTCTTATTCATTTTAAGACAAGCTAATTCACCTTGTTTTTAGTATTGGTAAGTTAATTGATTTTCATATTCAACTGAGTAAATACTTAATCCGCTGAAAATAAACATCTTTTATGTACTTTTTAAAGGACTTTACAAAAATTTATATAGATACAAGATAATTTATTTAGCAACCAATAGTAGAGACTCCAGAAGCAAAATGAAAAGGAAAGATATTTTATTGTGGATTCTAATAAGTGCTCTAACAATTTCGATCATAGGAAATGGGGTTCTCATGAATATACTATTCACTATTAACAAAAATCAGACATCAAATACACGAGATCCTTATACGTTCATCTTAGCTATCTCTAGCTATTATTTTAAGATAATAGATCCTATAGATGTTTATCCTAGTGAAGATGATTCCGATATTATTTTAGATCAGGTAGTAGAAACTTTATTTACCAATAATTTACGAGATCCAAACTTGCCCCGTATAAATTTATTAGCTGAATCATATTATTGGGAGAATGAAACAAGGCTTCACATCAAGCTTCATGAAGGCATTTCATTTCATGATGGTACTCCATTTAATGCTGTGGCAGCAAAGTGGAATTTAGATCGGTTGTTATATCTTACCAATTGTACGGGAACAAATCATGGAATAGTTGCTCAAACGCGATCTTTATGGTTAGGACCAGATGGTAAGACGCCCATCATAAATAATACTAAGGTTATTGGAGAGTATAACATCACCATCACTTTAAATGTTCCCTACGGTCCTTTCTTGAATACATTAACGTTAATTAATGCTGGAATGATTTCTCCCAGTACACATAAAAGTGATTTCCATTCTTTCATTGATATTACCGATAAACTGGTGGGAACCGGTCCATTCATGTATAAACATTATATTCCGGGAGTAGAGGTTAAACTTACACGGTGGAATGGGTACCGAAAGCATGTAGCTTTTTTCCAAACAATTCAATATAAAATTTATGATGATGCTAATACAGCTCAACTAGATTTACTTAGTGATAAGATTGATTTTAGTATCTTTGAGGGTTGGTATTATTATTGGGATTACAGTAATGTTACCATCAAGCGATTTACTGATGATACCGGTATACCCAGTCTTAATTACTATTATTTAGGTATAAACAACAAGAGGTATAATAATACTTGGAGAAAAGTCATTTGCAATGCGATAAACTACTCTTACATAATTGAAGAATTGCGACTTGGAGCTTCACTTCGATCGTATGGTCCCATCTCCCCAGGTTTTGGGACAGTTTTCAATGCTTCCGTTCCCTCTTGTTCGATACCGAATAATAGCAATTTAACATTAGCTAGAGAAACAATGGTCTCCATGGGCTTTGGAGAGCTTGGATGGACAGATGATCAATGGATAGAGCAAGCAGAAACTGATCCTTTCCTATCTATAGACTATAATTATAACCTTGGAAATGCTTTTAGAGAGGATCTCATGGTTGGACTGAAAGAATGGTTAAAACAGATCGGTATTGCTATTATCGATGATGGGGTGTTATGGTCCCAATTTTTGGACTATCTAAATAATGATCAAGATTCTCTAGGATTATTTTCCTATGTAGGCAGCCCAGATTATCTCGATCCCTATAATATTCTGCAAAAATTATACGATCCATTATCCTCTTTAAACAGTGCCCAAGTAAATGATACCAACTTGAATGAAATGATGAAGCTTGCTTTAGAAACAACCAATGATGATGCAAGAAATATTATTTATAAAAATATCCAAGGCTACATGGCTGAGCAGGGGTACTATAATGCCCCATTATACCAAACAAAAATATTTTATGTTCATTCAGCTGACCTTCGAAATGTTCCATATAATGCAATGAAAAAGTTCCAAGCTTATGGAATTTGGCGGGTACTCTGATCTTTAATACACTTCAATCTGATCTTTTCAGAATTACAATTTTAAAGGATTAATCATATTATGTTTATTAATCTCTAGTTGTTAATGGGTTAATTTCAATATTGGCTTTAAATGGATATTATGATAGAAGATTCAGCTTTAATCTTAAAGAAAAGATGTGATAGGGAAGAGAAAATTCCTCCTCAAGAAGTTCAAGAACTCCTTAATCAATCTGACTTGATATCTAAACTTTTGGAAACCCCAAACCGGCCTCCCAACACGTATGTAGGGCTCAGAAATTACATGTGGAGATTAGTGGAATTATCTG
>Ga0315542_1001295_pt1 | contig 15638 bp, 12 predicted proteins | sample SalMarSW160120MG_FD_202541 | JGI IMG/M metagenome (GOLD analysis project Ga0315542, IMG submission 202541) | Salt marsh sediment microbial communities from the Plum Island Ecosystem LTER, Massachusetts, United States - Salt Marsh Sediment SW1601-20 ...
CCTCTATTTTCATTTTCTTCTTCCCAATTTTCTTCTTTTTTATCTGACATTTTTCATCTCACTTTTTTATGCAATTCATATTTTTCAACTCTTATAAAAAACCTTCAAATTTCAATCCTATTCTCATTTTTCAGTTGATTTAAAAAAATTAGATTTTAACGCGTGCATCTGGATACGTGCGCGTCATATATCATTTTGGACTTCATATCCTCAAACTCATTTCCTCTTTTCATCTTTCCCACTTCCAATCCTGTAATTTTTATCTCATCCATTATTTTTCTCTTCCTTTTTTCTCAAATCTGTATCTTTTCTCTTTTTTTTATTTTTTAATAATATTTATCATGAATTTCTCAAAAAATTTGGAAATATATTTAATTATTTAATGGTTCATGCTTCCGAGGTCTGTCATGTTGAGCGTAATGGAGTCCCTCACTCTCTCAATATTAGATCTCCCATGGAAACACCTCTTACAATCCTCCAAACTGTTTGTAATGGTCATTTTTTACTATCATTTTTTTTGTTTTTTTGTGGACTTGTGTATCCACATATAGTGTGTATACATACCAATATTTAAATGTTGTTATTTCAGTTGAAGTCATTTTTTAAAGAAAATCTATATCTGAGGGTTCTTCTGGCTCTAAAAAGGAATTAAAATTTCTTTATCTTTATTAAAAATGTTTTTGACTACACACTTTTTAGGAATTAGTAATTTACAAATAAATGAAATTCGAACTAAATTTAAAGTAAAGTGTCATCAGCTAGCTAATTACCTTTTAAATAAGGAATTGGGATAGAAGACTTCAAAAATTTTATTTTATTTATGCATGATGAATTCTTTCGTATTAAAGAATAAATAATACTGGATTTTGTTGCAGATTTAAAGGCCGTTTCTTTGGTCACCATTTTAATTTTAGTTGTAGCATACGGTATCGCTCACTATTCCGGATTTTTCTAGTTAAAAGAAAAGAAAATTGATCATTAATCTCAAATCGATTTCTACATAAATGCAGGACTTATTACTAAATAAAAGATAAATTAAAATAGTCTATCTTTGATTATTGAGGTAATGTATGTTATGAAATTTTTTTGAGGATTTACCTTGAAGAATGTATATGTTATTGAAGATAATGAGAAAAACATGAAATTGTTTAGAGCCATACTAAAACTTATTCCTGATTTAGAAATATATGAAGAGTCGAAAGGTAACTTAGGTTTAGAATTAATTAAGTCAGGGGAACCAGATCTTATAATTTTAGACATCCAATTACCAGAAATGAATGGAATTGAGATTTGTAGTGAGCTAAGAAAGTTAGATAAGTTTAAAGATACTCCAATTATTGCAGTTACCTCTTTCGCAATGAAAGGAGATAAAGAAAGAATACTAAAAGCGGGATTTAATCAATATGTTTCTAAGCCAATTAAAGTAAAAGAATTCAGAGAAATTGTAAAACGCTACTTAAATCTCATGGATTAAGTTAATAGAGATATCGATATTTGCTCAATTCTTAACTTATTGAAAATTCATTCTAAATCTAACTAATAAAAGTGCAATGAGTTTATACATAGAGATTCTAAAAGTTAAATTTTTATTAAGAATTCAATTCCATCTTAACTTAAAGTATTGAAAGTGAGTAACTAATGATCATCAATGCGAAATTAGTCCTCTTTGTTTGAAAATATCTTTCAATTCGGAGATTACTTGAGATCTTATATTATCCTTAGTCATTTTGTTATATACTAATTTTGGTGGCGGTGGTGGTGGTTTTAGATCTTCAAGAGAAAAAAAATTCTTTTTCGGAGCCATTGGAGGTTTCGGATGTTCACTGGGGGATTCAATTGATTTTGCTTCCACTATGGAATTTCCAATAGGTTCTAGAGCACTTTTGATTTTGTTTATTGTTTCTTTATCCATTTTTTCACTCGCAATTTTTTCTTGAGAGGATGGAATTGGTAATTCATTTAGTCTTTTTGGAGGACCATTTCCTTTGAATTGTTTTGATCGTTTTATATCACCATCTGATTTAGATTTTTTCTTTCCTTTCATCTGTTTATCTGAAGGTTGAGTAGAAGAACTTATATATTCTAAGGGGACTTTCTCAAATGGTACTGAAAAAAGTGATTGGGAGATATCTGAAGGTGCTAACCTCTGAAGTAATCTTTTTACTTCCGATAATTCTGTAGCGACTTTATCCATTAATTTAAGATTGATATCCAATATTTTTTGGAGTTTCGATTCAATTTCAGGTATAAGTATATTTTCATGATTTTCTTTTGCGAAGATATTTTTTATACTCCTTGTTATTTCGGGTTCACTAGAATAAAAATTAAAAATGCTTGTTGGAATTATCTCAAAATTCCATGATTTTGAGCTATTCATTAAAACGTTACTTATCTTATCAGTTAGATACTCAACTCTTATTTGATAATCGGGATCACTAACTATGTCGGAATCTGCTTTATTTAGTAAAATTTCAATATACGGATTTTCTTCTAAGAAAGTTAAAATATCTACAATATCTTGAAAATACTGAAGCGCATCCTCGTATCTTAAATCATCTTGAGAATCAAATACGAAAATTAGCACATCAAGATGTACGAAAAAATTCTCTGGAGTAGACAAATATTCTTCAATGTGATCTTTCTGACCTCCTAAATCCCATAACACCAAATCTAGCTTCTCAGATTGAAATTCTTCTACATTAGATCCGATAGTTGGTTCTAAGTTGATCATATCATTATAATTATAATCGTTAAATAGTCTATTTATTAATGAAGTCTTTCCAGCATAATCTAATCCTGCAAACACGACTTTCATTTTTGGTTTCTTTAAATAAATACTCCTCTTATTCCAAGCGTTAGCAATAAGATATGAACTGATTAATGCTCCTTTAAATACTTGTTCTTCGATAAATGCCTTTTTACTTAATTTTTTATATTCGGAAGCTTTTATCGTTGAGAGATCTCGTATTGTTTCAATTTTTAGCTTTTTAAACTTTATTAAATTTTCCTCAGAAACACCCTTTAGGATGTTAACATCCAAATCTAATATAGCTTTTAGGCTAGTAGGATAATATTCAATCTTAAGAAATCGATCACTAAAAAATTTTATCAATCTTTTGGCTGATTCAGACATATTATTGATATATAGCTCAAAAATTTAAACTTTTACACAAATAGTATTTTTGTACTCAAGAATATCTAAGAAAGCTTTTATTTTTGTAATAAAAATATAATTCTGATAACAGATATAATTATAAGGAAGTTTTTTTATATTTCTTATAAGTTTGTGTACATAAAAGATAAAACAATCATTTTTTAGGTATTAAGTAAATATGCAAATTTCAAATTCAACTGAGTTAGAGGTTGAAAAATCAAAAGGTTTTAAAATGACCTTAGAAAAAAATCCATTTATATTAATAATTGGCAAATATGATCACACACTTGGTCCACGATCTTTGTTCACCTCTATTCCATTAAATGGAGATAATTTCATAAGAAATCTATTAAGAGACGCCTTAAATACAAAAAATAAGTTTGTTATAATTGATTTTGCGAGATTTTATGCTCAAATTTATAAGATAGAAGTTCCGGATAGTTCAGCAAGAGGAGGAAAGCAATTATATGCTATAATAATGTTAAGAGATTCAGGTTATCCTTTTATCCCTATTTTACATTTTAAACGAATTGAAATGCTTTTCCATAAAATTGACAATAAACAGATTCTCTCTAATAATAAAGCCGCATTTAATCATTTTTATAATGAAATCAATGAGATCTACCAAAAAAAAGGTGAAATTCTTCCTGTAGAATCCGTAAATCTTCAAATCCGAAGTGGAGTGAATACAATTCAAGGGTTTTGTGAGATAATACTAGAAAACCTAAAAAAAGATGATTACTCAAAAGAAGAAACTATTACTCATATTGAAATGATGCTTGATTCATGCAGTGATATTATAGACGCTCTGGAAATTAATTGCTCTTAAAAGAATATTTAATTAAAAAAAACAAACATTAGATGTAAAACATGCCTTTTCTTTTAGAAGAAATAGAAAGAGAATTTGCAATTCAGGCAAGAGAAAAGATTGAAGAAAAAATTAAGGTTATTAGTGAAATCTTAAAGGATGCTATCGTACAAGTTGATCACAAGGGAAAGATTAACTTCTGTAATCATTCAGCGGAAATATTATTTGGATATTCTAAGCAGAAATTGATAGGAACGAAGATATATTCATTAATTTTCAGAGAAAATCATACAAATAATATTAAAAAAAAATTCCTCAACTTTCTCAAAACAGGATACAGCAATCTCATTGAGGATTTAAATGACATGTATATCCCAAGCAAAAAAAATCTCAAAATTCCTGTTGAGATTTCGATAAATCTAATAAAAATAGATAAAAAATCTAATGCAATTGCAATTATTAGAGATGTGTCTAAAAGAAAAGAAAGCGAAAGAATATTAAATGAAAACCTTAAGTTTCAGAGGCTTATAGCCTCCATTTCCTCCGGATTCTTAGGAAATGTTGATATAGACGATACGATTATTTCTACTTTTCAAAGAATAGGAAGAGAAGTCGGTGTCAGTCGCGTTTTTATATACTTATATAATGATAATAAAAAATTGCTTAAAGTTCCTTACGAATGGTGTGTGAAAGGTGTAAAGCCTCATATTGAGAAGTATATGGAATATTTTACTAATAATAATCCTTGGGTAATTGATAAATTAATGGATGGTGAAAAGGTAATTGTCAATAATGTTAATGATCTCCCAAAGCAAGCAAACAACTTCAAAACCCATATGATAACTTTAGGAACTAAATCAAATATCATACTTCCTTTATACGTTGAAGGAAGAATAGTAGGATTTATTGGTTTTGATGATCATAAAGATTATAGAGAATGGAATCAAGAAGAAAAAACCCTTCTTCAAATTACATCTCAGATAATCGGGTTTGTCCTAGAGCGAAAAAATCATCTTGATGAATTAAGAAAATCCGAAGAAAAATATAGAACTATATTAGAAAGTATAAGAGAAGGATACTTTGAAATTGATCTAAATGGCAATTTCACTTTTTTTAATGATGCTTTATGTGATCTTACAGGATATTCAAGAGAAGAACTATTTAATTTGAATTATTCGGAATTATGCGACGAGAAAACCAATCGATATCTCGTTAATGAGATCACTAAACTGGTTGAAAGAGATGACACATTTACAATTTTAGAATACACTCAAATAAAGAAGGATAAGAGTGAAGTAAATCTCGAATCATCGATTTATTTGATGCATGATTATGAAAATGAGATTATTGGAATTAAGGGAATGATAAGAAATATTACTGAAAGGAAAAAATCAGAAGCTCTAAGAAAGCAATTCAATCAAAAATTAGAAGAAGAAGTAAAGATAAGAACTAGAGAATTAGAGGATGCAATGAAGAAACAAAAACTCTATTTGGATCAAATTGTAAAAGCATCACAATTTAAAACAGAATTTCTAGCAACAATGTCTCATGAGTTACGAACTCCATTAAACGCAATAATAGGATTTGCAGATTTATTATTAGAAGGTGTGTATGGCTTCCTTAATGATGATCAAACAGATTTCATTATGGATATCAAAAACTCTGCAGAACATCAATTTGAAATGATTTCGAACATATTGGACATTTCAAAAATTGAATCAGGTAACCTTTCATTAAAAAGAGAGCAAATTGAGCTTTCTCCGATTATAGATCAAGTAATTTCAACAATAAGACCATTATTAAATAGTAAAAATCTGTCAATTCGAGTTAAAGGTTTTAGCGACCATAAAACTATTCTTGCTGATAGGATTAAATTGAAGCAGATTTTTTATAATCTTTTAAGTAATGCTGTTAAATTTACCGATAAAGGGACTATTACTATTGAGATTGTTGAAAATAAAGATAATTGGAAATTTAACGTTATTGATACTGGAATAGGAATAAGAAAGAGTGATTATAACTTGATTTTTAAAGATTTTAAAAGAGTCGAATCTGATTATGTAAGAAGTAAACAAGGTGCGGGATTAGGCCTATCTCTTACTAAAAGAATTATTGAACTGCACGGAGGTACTATTTCTTTCACAAGCAAGTATGGTGAAGGCAGTTGTTTTTCATTTTCAATCCCAAGGAAAATAAATCTTTATGATAATTTACAAAATCTAAATGAGTTTTTACTCTCACTATGAAAAGGTGGAAGTATAATGACCCAAGATGAAAATTTACTAAGAAGAGAAAATATAAGAGAAATTATGCAAATCGCAAAAAATTGGTCTAATTTAGAGACACTTATTTCAAGTGTAACTTCTAAATTAATTAGCTATACCGATAGCGATGAAGCAATACATGCTTCGCTAAGAGACATAACAACATTGACTAACGTCGATTATGCCTTTCTTTTTCAGTTGGATGAAAGTAAAGATTTATTTATAAATACCCATGATTGGTATCGTGAAAGAATTCCATCAAAAACAAGGTTCTTCCAAAAAGTTGAATTATCGAAATATCCATGGTGGGAAGCTCAATTAAAAAAAGGCAGAGTCATTAAAATTGATGAAATCACTTCACGCTCAGAAGAGGGTGTAAAATTAAAAGAATTAATGATTACAAATGATATTAGTTCACTGGTTATCTATCCACTTTTCATTAAAACAAAACTTATAGGCTGTATGGGTTTTGCTAAATTAATTCATACCTCAAAATGGAATGAACTTGAAATGATAATTTTGAAATTATCGTCGCAATTGATTGGGAATACTTTAGAGCGCCAGAAAATTGAAAAACTACTAAAGGAATCCGAAGAGAAATATAGACTCATTATTGAAAATATCAATGATTTAATTTTTATCATCGATCAACAATTTCAGATTGAATATATTAACGAGGAAATGGTTTATAAATTACTTGGGTATCAAATTTCTGAACTAATTGGGAAAAACAGTTTAGATTTTATACACCCCGGAGAAAGGGAGAGATTAGTTGGCTTATTGCGAAATGAAGTAGAATATAATGGTTCAAAAACCGAGATGAGATTTAAACATAAGCGTAATGATTGGATATGGTTTGAATGTAAAGGTAAGCATTTTATGAGCAAGACTAACCAATCTAAGTGGTTACTTTCATCCAGAGATATATCAGATAGAAAAATAGTAGAGGAAAGGTATAAAAATTTATTTGAAAAATCCCCTAATGCGATATTACTGATAGATTTTAACGGAAAGATTATTGATTCTAACTCAACAGTAGAAAGAATTTTTGGATTTACTAAAGATTTCTTTATTAAAAAAAACATCGATGATTTAAAAGAAGTCTTCTCGCTAGAAATGAGACATTATTTTAAATACATCTTTCAAGCATATTTTAAAAATATTTTCCCTGATCCAATCGAACTCGAAATAGAAAAACCAGATAACGAGAAAATTTGGATTCAAGTACAAGCTTCAATTATTAAACAAGTAAGCAAAACTCTTGTCCAATTCATTTTTGAAGATATTACGCAAAAAAAGAAAAGCAACTTGTTAGAAAAGAAATTTAAAAATGAGTTAGAAAATGAAGTAGCAATTAGGACTAAGGAGTTAAATGATGCGCTTGAACAACAAAAACTTTATTTAGAACAGATTGTAAAATCGTCTCGGTTCAAGACAGAATTTATGGCAACTATGTCTCATGAACTAAGAACACCCTTAAATGCAATCATTGGATTCACAGATTTATTACTTGAAGGTGCATATGGAGACCTAAATGAAGAGCAAGAAGAGTTTATTTCAGATATCAAATCTTCTGCAGATCATCAATTAGATATGATAAATAATATATTAGATATTTCAAAAATTGAATCTGGACAAGTAACACTTAATATTCAAAAATTTTCATTAAATTCACTTGTAAATCAAATCCTTTCAAGTTTAAAACCACAATTTTCTAAAAAAGACTTGGAGATAAACCTTAAAAACTTAAATGACGAAATATTTATTTACGCTGACCCTATAAAGTTTAGAGAAATTTTATTAAACCTTTTAAGTAACGCTCTAAAATTTACAATGAAAGGAAAGATTTATTTAACAATCCAAAAAGATTTCTCGAATTGGGTTTTTAAAGTTCGGGACACTGGAATTGGAATTGATAGAGAAGACTTCCCCCTTATTTTCAAAGAATTTAAAAGAGTAAATTCGACGTATGTGCGTTCTGTTCCTGGTACTGGACTAGGATTATCGTTAACAAAAAGATTAGTAGAATTACATGGAGGAGAAATTAATTTTTTTAGTATAATAGGTTCAGGGACCACATTTACATTTAACATTCCAAGAAAGTGGGAATATGATATCAAAGAAAAAAATTAAATTACATACTTACCAATTAAATTATTCGCTTGAGTCGCAATAAGTTTTAATTGATCATAATCATTTTCTAAAATTGCCCTAACTAAATTTACTTTCAATTTTTTTACTCTTTCAAGTGTGTTAGAAAACTCTTGTTTGATTTTTTCATATAAATTATCCATTCGATCGTATAGATTTTTTGCATGTTCATTATCGAAGGTAGTGAGATTAATGATCATCTCTTCATATGACTGATTAATTTCACGCAACCAATCTTTCCCTATGCCTTCAATTAACTTTAAATCATCAAGATTACCCGTTCGAGAAGCTTCTTTAAACTTTTCTCGGTGTTCATTGAATAAATTCTCGAAAAAATTCTTGATTTTAATTTCAATTGATTCTAAATTTATATTTGGATTTAGGAAAAGAGTTACAGTGTAATCCTCATATCCAAAGACTCTTAACTTAAGATTAGTTCCTTCCAATCCTAATTTTGTCAATTCTTGAATATTTAATTCCAATGAAAACTTTTCAAGTGCACTAATGAACATTGGTACTAAATCTAAATCAAACCCCGCTTGAATTTCAGATTTCAACGTTTTTGGTAATAAATAATTTTCAAGTGTTCCATTTGCAATTTCAAATTTAGTCAAAAGCTTTCCATCTTTATCAGCAATAAACACACCAAGAAATGATGGCATTGATTCAATTTGATAATCCTCCAATTGAATAAAATCTTCTTTCGAATATGAATCTATAATCGCGTTAAAATGAGATCTACCTTTTTCAGTTAAAGAAACTAACTTTTTATTTGTTTTATCATCAACAATTATATGATCCTTACGCAATAGGCTTTCTACAAGATAGTCTACTAATTTTTTGGGTCTATTTAGCTTGATATATAAAGAATCCAAAGAGATAACGACCTCGTTATGAATTAAGGCTATTAATTTAATCGACTCATCAATTATATTGAATATCAAGCCTTCCTCTAATAGTTCCTCTTCTAAACAAGATTTTATTATCTCAATAAAGTATGAAAATGTTTGCTTGAAATATTTTTTTTTTAAGCTTGTAAAAATAAACCTTGTTAATTCTGTTTTTGGAAATTCTGATCTAATGATAGCTTTAATTTCCTCTATTTTTTTTGGTGTAATTAAATCAATTTTGTGCATTAGCACGTAGACTATTGTTGATGAAATTAATTCATCCCTTACCTCTAAAACCTTTTTAATGAATTCTCTAATATAATCTAAGGACAAACTTACATCCATCACAAGAATTACGACTCTCGTGTTATAAAAAACCTCCTTATCATCAGAATTTAGCCATCGTTCATTCTCTTGTCCAGCTAAATCAAAAACACCAATTTCTTCACTTATTCCAGGCAATCTCATTATTAATGACTCTTCTCCAAATGTTGGTTCAAGAGCATACTCAAGAAGTCTATTAGAATTTTCTCCTTCAAAGAATACTTTGCGTAGAGTTGTTTTTCCCGCTCCAGGTGGTCCAATGAAGATTATCTTTTTACTCATCTTTTATACCTCCTTTTTAAAATGAAGATGATCTCTAAATTTTTGCTTTATTTGTCCAACAATCCAAATTAGCTTATTAGCAGATAAGCTTTCAGATATACAGATTAAATTTTTTAATCCAAATAACGTGAAGTTTATATTGTTGAGGATTATATTTAGACCACTTAAACTAGAGATAATTACATGGTTTACTTTCTCTTTTTTTGCCATTAATTCAAATGTCTTAATTATTTGAGTGATTAATTTATGAGAATGGTTAATCATTAGTGTGTCGAAATCTTTGGTCATAGATTGAACTATAATGCTATCATTTAGATTTGTTAAAAAGAACATAGTCTTTGAAAAATCTATCAATTGAGAGTCTAGAATTCTTTTGAGGTTTGAAGTTTCCTGAGATTTTTCGCTTAAAATCTCATAAAAAGCATTATATAGCCCATAAATCTTGTCAGGGTGAATACTAGTATAATATAAAGGATTTTGAAAAGCTGATTCAAGTTCCTTTTTAAGATTATCGAAGGTTTTTTCCATAACTAAATCAATCTTGTGAAAAAACAGAATTAGTTGTGTAGAGTACCCTCTCACATCAATTATTTTTCTAATTTTACTTATTTCCCTCAAAATCTCATCTTTATTTTCTAACCAACCGGTATAATCAAATATATAAATAATATAATCATTATTGTCAAATGCTAGAATGTGTTCTTGGTCATCCTCGTTTTCAAGCAAATAAGAAAGCTCCTGTCCTGAGGAATCAAATAATCCAATTTTTAAATCCAACCAAGAATACACACTGGGTGAAATACCTCTTGTTGGCTCAAGTGGATTATATAATAAATCTTTAGGATCTAAACCCTCGAAAACGATTTTTTTAATAGACGTTTTTCCCGTTCCGGCCCTACCAAGGATGAGGATCTTTCCCGATGATTCTTTTTTATAAAATATTACTGCTCGTTCTAAAAAAATTTCATTTCTTTTGTCTACAGGTTGATTAAACACTTCTCTTGCGAATTTTGTTAGCTGAGTTTTAAAACTTGAAATTTCAATACTTTCCTTTGCTCCAAGAAAGAGGGTTATAATCTCATATCCAACTTTTGGAACTCGAGTTTTATCACAATATGATAATAACAATAGTTCTTTATAACTCGTTTCAATTAATTCTTCTTGGGAAAAATCGTCGCTATACGCAAAAGTCATGCAGATTTTATTAACTAATTCTTCAGAAACATGAAGTTCCATAGGAAATTTCACATCTATTTGCGAGCCAAGCTTTGTATCCCAACTAAATAAGACGATTCCTGTTGGCATTAGCCTTAACCTTTATAACAATTCGTGTAGTTTGTCTTTTTAATTTACATACAGTATAATAGATTTTAAATATAAAACTATGTAAAAAATAAATAAACCTTAAGCATTAATTGTATTTCTCCTATTACTAAAATGTGACAAAAAGCAGTTTTCCTATTATCAGAATAGCTCAACAATAAAAATATGATCTATTTTAACAAGTCCTTTGTTTTATAGCTAACATTTTAGTATTTTTAATTAAATTATAAAGAAAGTAAAGCAAAAATAAAATTATATCCACTTATTAACGTAAAGGTAGAACTAATTTTATTTGAAATTTAGTGATGTTTTCTGTGTAGCATCCAATACCAGCACCTTTCTTATTATACTTATAGACTGATAATTTAATGCCCATTGGAAGAAATCAACGGTTAGAATTTATTGGGAGTACAATTTCGTCTTGACTTATATTAGAGAGTCATAGATTAAAACTTTTCAACTAAAGCATCTATAATGATAGCACTACTTTATCGCTTTTTAAGTAATCAGTTAAAGGTTGTCCCATATATTTTACATCAATGCCTAATTCCTTTAGTTTTGGAGATACGTGATATAAGTCAGCACAAGCTTTGCATGCCTCTAATATCACTCCTGCATCTTTCATTTTTTGAATTACTCTCTGTAATTGGGGGTTTTCACTTAGAGTTTTTGCTGAAGGACCCCACACAATAAGCGTGACTTCATTCCACCAACCTTGAAGTTTACAATTCAAAGTATACATGAAAACCATTTTTAAGGCTACCTCTGGGTCGCCACTTGTCCATAAAACAATTAATGAATCTTCTTTTGCAGCCATATTTTATCAAATTAATTTATAGAATTAAAAAAATATGTTTTAGGTAGACTTTAAAATTTGTTTCTTATAAATTTTAAAGAACAAAACTAAAAAAATGTCTCTAAAGATAGTGAAACTGATTTTTAATAAGATCAAGAAGTTTTGACTTCGCATAGTTTGGAAAACCCTTGATTTACTATGCTTTTGGTGTTGATTTCCGTCTATATGATACCCGACATCTTTCATTTAAGATCGATAAGATGGGATTATCAAAAGCAATATCATATAATGTCATCATGTTTGATCCTTTTTTTGGATGAAATTCAAGAGAGTTATAGTGCCGTTTCTTAATGTTCTCAGAGACTTTGTTGATGTACTTGATATCATTATAAGCTAATGGATAGAGCCATTTTTTTGTTTAAATAATATTTTTGAATCGGTAAATATTGTTTCCAAGCTTCTTACCTTTCTGAGAAAAAATATAGTTTTAAGAAGATTATATCCTAAAATAATCAATAGAATTAAGGGAAGCACATATATGAACAAAAATAATAAAGCAATGAATTTATCAGAAAGTAGGTTATTAGCAAGGTAATAAGTAAGTATTGATGTACTGAGATTGAAGATAACTATGAAAATGATAAGTAAAACTAACTTTCGTTTAAAAGAAGATGGAATGGTTTCTTACCGATGAATGTGATAAATCCTTTCCTTAGCTTTTGACGATAATTAATTTAATAAGACCAACTATCTTAGCAGTGATTGTGAAATCTTTCGGATCATTTGAAATACTGAAACGCAGTTACTTATGGATAATCCTAATATTTTTCCTATTTGGATTTGGTCTTAACTTGATTGTAATTGTAAAAAATTCATTTTTTATTAATGATCCCCCTATAGGTAAATTTGCCTATTCACTTTTAGGAATTTTTGCATATTATTCTTCACTTGAGGCTGTTCTTGTTTATGCAAGTTATAATATTGAATGGTTTGATTCCATCTTTAAAATAGAGAGAAAAACCCTATGAGAAGTTGACTTAATAGATGAAAAGAAATTTGTAAAGCAACATTTTTTTGATACAAAGGGAGCAAGATTAATTTATTGGCTAACAAGTGGAGTTGTAATTATAATATCAGCCCTAGGGATCATCATGCCTAACTACTATCTCAAACAAGGTCAAAATATTTACATTAACTGGAGCACGGGATTATTAATAGGCATTAATAATAATCCAGAATATGGAGAACATGGAGATATGCTTTGGTTCTTGCACCCATTTAATTTTTTAAACCTTCCTTTTCAAATCTTTGCCATAATTTTAGTACTCAAAGTGAGTTATAATGCAATCCATTTAATTAAACAAGATCAAGTAAGGATTGAAACTATTAACCAATTGGAAAAATATGGGTTTCTTTGCTTGTATTTTAATGTTGCCTATATAGTTGGATCTCAATTAACCATTCCATTGATGGTTATTACTAATTTTTATATTTTAAGTGGTTATACATATCTTCTCTCTTTACCTGGTTTACTGATAATTATGGAGTTACGCATTATTAAACACTATTCTAAGTAAAAGGAGCTTTTAACATGATTATAACTTGTCAATGAAATTTTCACAGATTTCGATGAGTTAATCACTAATTTCTTTTATAATTTCAATCTAAATTGTTAAGTTGAGACCTATTCTTCGATATATAAGATACAATCTTTGGGCTCTTTATCAAAACGGAGCCGCTTAAAACTAGGAGCTCTTAGATCTACATTTTTAGTAAATTCTAAATATTCTACTTCACAAACTAGTTCGGGCTTTAACCACACTTTATCATCTTCTTCTCTAAGAATTAAGGAATCCATTTTTTGCTTTAAATCGAATGTTTCTTGGTCTGACCATCCCGTTCCAACTTTTCCGAGTTGGATTAATTCACCTGCTTTATATGCTCCAATGATTAGGGCTCCAAAAGTATGCTCTCGCTTTCCTTCACCGATCGTATATCCCAAAATTACGCAATCTAAGGTTTTGAGGTTCTTTATCTTGAGACAAGCATTAACTCTCTTACCAGAATAGTATTTGCTGCCCTTCTTTTTTGCCATGACTCCTTCCGTGCCCATCTTCTTCATTTTCTTCCATAAATCCATGCCATCTTCTGTGTTATATATTTTCTGTAAATTTTTTCCCTCTTTAATAGATCTTGTTAAAAAATCAAGACGTATTTCGATTGGCTCTTCAGTAAGGTCTCTCCCCTTATACTTTAAACAGTCAAATACCACGTAAGTTGCGGGATATTGTTTACTTAATATTTCAATCTTTAATTCATTAGAAGTTTGTTCTCTTGATTGGAGTAAAGAAAAATCGGGTAAACCATTATCATTATATACAACAACTTCCCCATCAACAATGCTGTCTTTTTCAATTTCAAGCGTGTAAAATTCTGGATAACGGTATCTTATATTTCTCCCACGTCGATTCATCAATTTCCCATCGATATATAACGCCCTTGTTCCATCTAACTTAGGTTGGAAAATGTATTGATGACTCGATAAGATATTGGGATCTCCCTTCATGCATAACATTGGTTTCATTTATTGATGCTAGCCTCTAATGCTTCTATCAAATTCTCAGTTCCAGCAATTTTCTTTGCTTTACCAGAAACTAATTTGCCTTCTGCTTTTTTCAATATAAGTTCTTTAAGTGATTCAGTAAATGTGTCCTCATATTTTTCCAAATTAATCGAATCAGACGTGAGTTTGTCTATCAATTCTCGTGCAAGTGTAAGTTCCTTTTCTTTTAAATCGGGTTTATCTTCTAAATTAGGAACGTTTTTGATATCTCTTATTTGATTTGAATAATTTAAGATCGACAACAAGAGCCCTTCCTTAAAATTGACTACCATACAAGTATATTCTTTTTCTCTTAAAACAAAAGTAGCTATCGCTGCCTTATTGCTGTTTGCCAAGGTTTCTTTAAATAAGAAGTAGGGACGTTCAGTATTTTCTGTTGGACCGATATAATAATGTCGGGTAAAGTAAATTTGGCTTATTTTATCTATATCAATAAATTCTTGGATTTCTATTAGATCATCTGCTTTAGGTTTTAATTCATTAATCTCTTCTTTAGAGATCATGTAATAGGCATCTTTACCCATTTCTATACCTTTAATTATATCTCCCCAGCTAATTTCTTTCCCACACTCAGAGCAAACACGGTTGTATTTAATCCGTCCATTATCTTTTTCGTGAAAGAGATGAAAATTTATTTGATCATCTTCCACTGCAGAATATAAAGCAACGGGGATGTTTACAAGACCAAATCCTAGGTATCCCTTCCATACAGCTTTCATTTGACATAAACACCTCATTAAATGTTAATCTTTGGGTATTTTAATACATGAGAATAAAAAATTTCATATTGATAGCTTAAAAGATATTAATAAATGCAAGCTCTAGAATTCCTAAGAAATTGCGGTATTTCAAATTAAAATTATAAGTAGTGAAGATATGGTCCAAAACAAGATTCTACCTTGCTAAGACGAAATATTTAAATTAATAATTGAAAGCTAATTAGGTGTAGAATGTCTTTAAAAGAATATAATAGTAAGCGAGATTTTAAAAAAACGGGTGAACCCAAAGGTGAAATTAAGAGAG
>Ga0315542_1001296_pt1 | contig 15638 bp, 13 predicted proteins | sample SalMarSW160120MG_FD_202541 | JGI IMG/M metagenome (GOLD analysis project Ga0315542, IMG submission 202541) | Salt marsh sediment microbial communities from the Plum Island Ecosystem LTER, Massachusetts, United States - Salt Marsh Sediment SW1601-20 ...
CTCTCCATCCTCCTCGCTTATCACTTGGGCAAACTGAATGTGTTCCTTATAAATCTTTCCCTTAGTATGATTATGCTTGCACTCGGTACAAAAATAAGGATCTCCCATCTTAAACCCACTTTGTTCCTCAATTTGACTTGCTTTAGCCATATAAGTTCACAAATTATTAAAATTTAGTGTATTTTTTATAGTTGAATACTATTATAGAACAAGTGTAGCTAACGATATATTAAAGAAAATAGGCTTCCAATTTTTCAATTTATAACAATTATTAATCCACTGATAAGATCTCAACGAACAATTAAAAAAGGCTTTTAATCTGTTCGGATGTTTTACGCATTTCAATAAAGCAAGTATCCATTCTCGCATCTACATCTAAACACATGGCTAAAATTAAATCTTCTCCCGCTTCCATTATAGCAAAATTACCATCTTCTCCTTGAAGAATGCAAACATCAAGTCTTCCCGATTTTAATTCTAGTAAAACACGTTCTGAAACCGATAAAATGGTAGCAGTCATGGCCGCCAAATTTAATTCAGCAATCCCTTCTTCTAAAATCGAGTGAACAATTAATCCTTCATTACTTACTATAGCCGCTGATCTAACCCCATCAACATTTTCAAAAAGATTCTGGAGTAGTAATAATAATTGATCATCCGACATTTGATTTTATACCATATACCCAAAAAAATTATTATTTTAAAATAGTAAAAATTAGGGAATATTAAATTTTTGTTTATTATAATCTCAATCTTTATTTTTTATAGGAAGAAAATAAAACAAAAAATTGCTTATAATAGTACATAATTATATTCTTTTAAAAAGGGAAAAAAATGAATCTAAATATAGAATATTATCCTAAATTACTCGAAAGGAAGATACAAAAATATAACACGCAAATAGATAAGAACAAGCCACATTGGGATGACCCATTTTTTATTGATACAAAATCATATCTGGATTTTAAGGAGATTCAGGATCAAATTAATCATTTTGATCAACAGAAGATTGAGAATCTAATAGTGTTAGGAACGGGAGGATCAATCCAAACGCTTTTAGCATTGAAACATTTAGCTAAAAAACGGATATATCCATTAATGAATTCAAGAACTAACGAATTAAGTGAATGCTTAAAAAATACTTCCCCTTCAAACTCTCTTGTCATTCCAATATCAAGAGGAGGAGAAACTTTAGATGTAAATTCTACAATTGGATTATTTGAAAAGAAAGGATATCCTATGTTGGGATTATCATCACAGGGAACCATGCATTCCATATTGAGTAAAATGGATGCACCTCTATTGGATGTTCCAGATTTATCGGGCAGATTTGCCGGTTCTATTTCAAACGTAGCAATTGTACCAGCCATGCTTTCTGGTATTGATGTTCATCAATTCCTAAGGGGTTTAAATGAAGCTTATGATGCATTTATGTCTCCAAGCATTAATCCAGCAAGGGAGTTTGCTTCATTTATCTATGCGTTGTATAAAATTGGATTTGGAACTGTCTTTTCGATGCCTTATTCAAGTACTCTCGAGGGGACAGTCGGTTTGTTTGTTCAAGAGATTTCTGAAAGCACGGGAAAGGATAAGAAGGGAATGATTGGTACGTATCAGAGTGCTCCCTTATGTCAACACTCGGTGCTTGAATATTTATTAGGAGGTAAAGAGAAAGTTGCTTTACCAGTATTGTGGATAGTTGAGAATGAAGAGGATCCATTAATTTTGGATTCCTCAATAGAATATATCAATGGTAGTTCTGCACATAAAATCATAAATTATCAAGCTGTGGCAACATTTCAAGCTTTAATTGAGGAAGGAATTCCGTCAGCAATGATTTCAGTTGATAACACTAATGAGAAAAGTATAGGGAACTTAGTAGGCTTTATTCAATCATCTGTTTACTATCTCTGCCTTTTATTAGATGTGAATTGGGCAAACAATCCAAAAGTTGTTATTGGTAAAAAAATATGTAATGAAGCACTCATCAATCAAAAAGGATTTGATGAATTAAGGGAAAGAAGGAACAAGATTGCTAGTGAAAGTTTCAAAAACTATTTTTGATCAATAAAAGCGTTGTATAAGGAAATTATTGCTTTTTTTCTATCTTTTCTATCGATAATAGCCGTAAAATTAATTTCTGAGGATCCTTGAGCAATAGCTTTCACATTTATTTCATTATCACCCAGTACCGTGAAAATTTTTCCAGCTATACCTGGAGAATACATCATTCCAGGACCAATCAAGGCAATAAGAGATACGTCATTATCTATTTTCACACTGAACCATTGCTTGCCAAATAATTCTGAATTACGTAAAAGATAGCTAACCTTCATTGAATCTTCCATATCAATTACAAATGTTATGTTATTTTCTGAAGAGCTTTGTGATATGAACTTAATATAAATTTCATTATCATCCAATAAGGCAAATAAATTTGATGCTGTTCGGGTTAAAGAAATCATGGTTCCGCTTTGTATGGTGACCATAGAAAGGCGTGCAATTGAAGAAATTGCTTTAATAACAACTATAGAGGTGGCTTGCTCCTTCACAATGGAGGTAAAATCGCTTGAATAAGGTTCCTTAAAAGATCGAATTTCAGAAGGAATAGCTCCCTTTTCATTTACATCTAAACATAAGGGATGGAGAACTTTTGTCCCAAAGTAAGCAAGCTCTTTTGCTTCCAAATAAGAAATTTTTTTTAGTAATTTTGAATTAGGAACTATTTTTGGATCAGCTTCCAAAAAACCTTTAACATCTTTCCAGTATACAATCTTACAATTAAAATTATGACGTAAAGAATAAGCTATGATCGCAGCAGTCAGATCAGTACCTCCCCTTCCAAACGTGGTAATTTTATTGCTTTTTGTAGATCCATAAAATCCAGTGATACAAACAATATCTACTGAATTGGAATTGAATAATGGTGTCACTTTTAGAGTTACAAGTTCTTCGGTTTCTTCCAATAAAGGGAACGCATTCCCAAAATTCTCATCAGTTTTTATTAACTCATCAGAAGATAGAAATTCTGAGTGAAAGCCTAAACTATTCAGGTAGACATTAAGTAGATAAGTACTTAGTCTTTCACCATATGAAATTATTAAATCCTTTATATTCTTACTTGGCTTTACTAATTCCACAACACAACCTAAATTAGATAATTCTTTGATATTTTTATTAATATAATTAACTGAATCTTCATGATATTCCGAATCCCCGGAAAGTAAATCTTGAACCATATTCATGTGAATATCGGAAATTTCATTCAAAATCATATCACAATAGAAACCAAACTCTTTTGAACTCTCATAAAATTCAATTAGTTTATCGGTTATCCCTTTTAAAGCAGACGTCACTACGACTAGTTTGCTTTTTTTCAAATATCTTTTAATAATTGAAGTAGTTTGTTTGAAAGATTCTATATCTTCAAGACAAGATCCCCCAAATTTTAAGATGCGAAGTGGATTTAATTTTTGATTTAATTTTATCACCTTCTATTCATTTGATCCTCGCATTCTTAAAATTTATTAGTAAAGTAAAAATCAAGTTAACTTATCAACATTTTCATTGAAAGTATTGAGAATATAGTCTTCACAATTCTCTATATATATGTTATTTATATTTTCTATTTTTCTATCATATATTATGAGTCTAATGAATTCATTAATCGCGATCCAACTCAAACTAAAACAATATAGAGTACAATTCCTTTTATTGCTTATATTCTGGTTAATTGGATTTACCATTTTTGCCATAACAGAACCCTTTCAAAATTTATGGGACCTATTTCTCATTTCAATCGCAGTTCGTACACCACCGGATGCAACCGACTTTACTAATTTTTATGGTTTAATATGGCCGATATTATTAGAAGTAATTGTTTTTGGGTTTCTTGTCGGGGAATTATTAGAGAAGTATAATCCTGTTGTTACGAGTAGAATTCTGGCAAAACATAGACATAATCACACCGTAATTATCGGTTATGATCACCTCGCCGAAAGAATAATCGAATATTGTATTGACCATAAAAAGAGATTCTCTGCTATTGAAGACGATGCTGAATTAGTAGAAGATTTGATCAATAATGGGTATCCTGTCATAGTTGGAGATCCTACTGATGATTTAAATATCAAATCAGCAAATTTTGAGGATGCAAAAGAAGTTTTTATCTGTGAGAATGACGTTAGGATTTCGATTTTGTGTACCGAAAAAATACGTAAAATTAACAAGGAATGTCCTATTTATGTACGAGTATTTGAGGATCATGTGCAGGAATACTTAAAACAAGGTAATTTGGATGCTTTTGGATTCTCTACTTCAAAATGGGCAATGGAAGGAATAAGGGAATGGTGTAAAGGAAAGCAAGGCAAAGCGATAGTGATTGGAAGAGATCGTTTAACCCACCGAATTGCTCATCATATCTCTGTAGAAAGAAATCGTGATACTTACCTTTTTGATGATGAACACGACGGAATTGAATTTGAAGAGTCGGATAAACTGCATTATATTCAAGAATTTGCTCGTTTTCTAAGTGATATACGCCCACATGTAAACCTTGATGAAGTGACTCAAGCATTCATTTGCTGGAAATTAGAATCTGAATTCGATGAATCTCTTTATCTTGCCTCCAAATTTCATTTGAGATACCCAAAAATGGAGGTCTATGTGAGAATAGCTGATGAAGAATTAATAGAATTGGTGAAACGACACAATGCTAAAACTTTTTCAACTTCTCAAAATGCACTGGAAAGATTACAGCAAATTGTAAGTCGAGATTCAGCAATTTATCCTGTAGAGGGCATTAAATTATAGAAATAATTATCTAATTTTTTTATTTTATATATTAAGCAATTAAAAAAATTTTATTTATTTAAGAATTAAAAAAACTAAATAGTTAAGAAAGAATGAAAATTACATGGCTTTAAGTATTTCACTAGCTCGTTTTTTAATACTAACACGAATTTGACTTGTATTCACACTTTTACCATATTTGTAATTTTCATACTTATTTTTGGCGGTTTCTCTCCATCTTTTCTGCCAAGCGGGAAATCCAGATTTAACAAACTTCTCACGCTTAGGAAAATCATGAGCAACCCAGTTAAATAATACAAAAAAGCGTTGTGAACCTGCCTCTTTTGTTAATTTCCTGGATTTTACACCTAAACTGCGAAGATGTGAGACTAAACGACCTTCTACAGCATCTTGAAGCTTTCCTTCAATAATAGCGGGTTCATGCTTAATACCTTCTTCATCGAACCATTCTCGGACTCGATCAAAGCAACTCCCCCTACAAATTTGGACCAAATCCTTCTTTTTATCAAAATCGAGTGCATTTAGTCCATCTTTGACCATATCTACGATATAGTCAAACCATTTACGATCTTTGTGGTTTTCATCATTATATAAACCAACAGGAATTCCACGAAAAATAATTTTACCAGTCTCAAGTACGTGGAAGCCAATAAACGCGTCACCAACGAGATCGCCAGTGCCGCTGTCATCAATTTCTATTGTTTTCGAATGCATATTCAATGCATCACCTGTTTTCTTGTTATTTTAAATTAAATTATGTTATAATCGTTGAAATCTATGATTTTCAGTCGATTGTTCACAATAAAATAAAATTAATATTTACTTAAATGTTTTTTGTATGCGAAAATTCACAGATAGAGTGAAATTAATGATTTTTAACTTATGAAAAATCAATATGAGGTTACTCACTCAAGTTAATAAAAAGTATTGGAATGAAAAGGTTAATTTCTAGAATCTTGTGTTGGTAACTTCTGAAGTACATATTCTAGATAGTTCATTTTAAGGTTTCAGAATGTAATTTTCAAATTATAATTAGAGATTTTTAAACATCTGATTACCTTAGTGGTTAATTTTATTAATATTGAATCCCATCTTTCCCATAGAATGAAATCAGAGATGATAAAAGAACAGCACCAGGATCTCATTAGACAGTTTCCAGATGCTTCCTTCGTTCGGAAAACAAGTTTTAAATTGCCAATTCAAAATGAAGTTTTTCTAATTATTAAATTTAAAAGGTATCCAAAAAAGCCGAGAGCAAAACTAGTCAACAAAAAAGGACGAAAGTTCCGGCTTTATAGAGTTTCTTCAATTTTAAGAGAATGGAATAAAGAAAATCCATCAATGTTATCAGATCTAATCAAAGAGATTTTACTTATAATAAATAATTTAGAATCAGATCAAATTATAATTAAGAAAGATTTACTTGAGGGTTTGATGGATATATGCAAAGAAACTCATCCACATAAACTTGTTGGATTGATGGGAGTGAAAAAAGGGATCGTATCTGAATATATCTTACCTTCAAGAGCGTGCACAGATCCACTAAAAGACTTTAGTTTATGGGGACAACAATCTTGCAGTATCCCATTAGATTTCTCTCATGAAGGAACTTTTATCTCACGACCTTCTGGAGATCTTTCAGTAAATGAAAAATTAGATATAGTATTTAGAAGACGGCGATTTACCCTATTATTAGCATATCCCTATAACGGTCTAAACTGTGCCAAATGCTTCGATAGATATGGAAATAGCTTAAAATTAGTTATAGAAGAATCAAATTTAATTAAAACTGAAACATCCTAGCAGTATTAAATAGTGAGAATCTACCATCCTTTTTATATGGCTTAATCAATTCTATTATGTTATTTATGATGAAACTGAAGATAATTAGCTAGGAAAAAAAGTATCGCATTGCTGTTCGTTCTACTTTCCTTAAATGCTCATTTAATGCAGAAATCGAAGATATTAAACTTTGTTGCTAATGTTTCGGCTTTGATATTTTTTGGTGATTCATAATATCCATGACGTGTTGCATATGAAGCTATTTCGAACTGTCTTTTTGAGAAATGTGGAAATGTTTGAATGTTTCGTTAAATTTTATTCTCTTGAGGATCTAATTGATCAGAGATATGAGAGATATTATTAATCGCTAAAATTTCTAGATCACTTGAAAATTGTGAATAAATTTTAAAGGTCTCATCAAAATTTTCTCTTATAAGTAGAGTTTCTTTAACGTATTTTTCATCTATAATTATTGGTGGAATTATTGTCCAATTTCCTGATACACTTTTAGGCCAAAATCCATTTTCGAGAATCTTTTCCATCTCCAAATTTGCAAGAGAGGAAATCGCTCGGAGAATTTTCTCTAAGAAATTAATCGTTATTTCTTGATGAGTTTTTCGATTATAAGATTTGATTCTTTAACCATTTCCTTTTTGATTTTATTTTCCATATTGTATCCTTGTAGATACACGATTCTTTTGATACCAGCGTTTATTAGCAATTTTAAACAGCTCATGCAAGGAAAATGAGTGCTATATAATGTTGTTTCACCCATTATCGAGGTACCATGAATCGCCGCTTGAATAATACAGTTTACTTCTGCATGAATACCCCTACATAATTCAGGTTTTTCTCCACTCTTCAGGTTTTGTCGAATACACGTATCAGTTGTACAATGCGAAAAGCCAGAGGGGGCTCCATTATAACCTGTTGAAAGTATGTGAGAATCTTTAACTAAAACAGCTCCAACTTTTCTTTTTATACACGTAGAACGCAAGGATACCACTTCTGCAATTTTCATGAAGTAATCGTCTTTAGAGATTCTCTCGTTCATATTTTTTCTAAGTAATCACTTTTTTTAAGGTGTAATAATTTTACGAATTTAGTTTGAAAAACTAAATTATTATTAATAAGTAGGAGATAGTATAATGGTACAAGTTTTTAAGTTTCCTTGGGCGGCGTGGAGAGAACCCGATTATTTAAAGGTGGAATTTCCAGAAAAATGGGAAGTCTCATTATGCAGAATAAACGCAGCAGATGTTAGAGAACTGTCGAATGAAGAAATCAAGCACGCCATTTTAAATCCCATCGGTAGACCTCGCTTAGCAGAACTTGCAAAGGCCAAAGAATCTGTGGTCATCGTAGTAGATGATATGACGAGAACAACTCAAGCATCAAAAATTTTACCACATATCTTTGATGAGTTAGCCATAGGGGGAATCGAAAAAGAAAATATTAAAATTTTACTGGCCGTGGGGGCCCATAGGCCAATGAATAAGCGAGATTGTGAATTGAAGTTAGGAAAAGAAATTGCCAATAACTATGTGGTTGAAAATCACCATCCATATGAAAATCTCGTAAATCTTGGTGAATCTAAGATAGGGACTCCAATTGAAGTTAATAAAACATATTACAAGGCAGATCTTAAGATTGCCGTGGGAGGCGTGATCCCTCATCCACTGGCAGGTTTTGGTGGAGGTGCTAAAATTGTGTTACCAGGAGTGTGCGGTATCAAGACTTTAGAAGCAAATCATTCGGCTGGAATGAGAGGTGTTGGAGCAGGGTTAGGAAGAATGACAGAAATAAGAGAAGACATCGAAAATATCGCAGACATTGTAGGGTTGGATTTTTCGGTTAATGTTATCATGAATGAATTAGGAGAAAGTATTCATCTATTTGCGGGAGATTATAGAGCAGCTCACAGAAAAACAATGGAAGTTGCAAAAGATGCCTATAACACGAAACTTTCAATGAATAATCAAATCTGCTTTTTTAATGCATTTCCTGAAGACTCTGAACTGAACCAAGCGTTAAAGTGCCTTAATCTTTTAATGGTCGCGCCCTCTGCGTTATTGGATCGGAAGGGGACAATTGTTTTTATGTCATCCGCTTACGAAGGTAAAGGGTATCATAGTCTTATAGCAGAAACGGGTGCAAAATTATTTTCAAATTTTGGAGATATGGTAATCTGGAAAGCATTTATAAAAAGAAGAAACGTATTTTTCTTCTCACCAAATGTTAGTGAACAAGATTTATATCATTTTTTCCCCAAATCTGTCAAGCTTGTGAAAAAATGGCAAGATTTAATAGTCGAACTAGAAAAAATTCATGGAAGCAATCCTAAAGCTTGCATTATTCCAACTAGTATTCAGCTATGTTAAGGAGTTACCTCATTTTTATTCTAATTTATCATAAAAACTCTAAAAAGTAATAATATGCTATATTAACCAGATGAAGAGAGTAGAATTATTAGCACCAGCTAAAAATCTTAAAGCAATCAAGGCGGCTTCTAAATATGCTGATTCCGTCTACTTTGGAATTGAAAAGTTTAACATGAGAATGCGCTCTGAAAATATTGCATTAGAAGATTTAGCGAATGTGGTACATTTTTGCCACGACAAAGGTTTGAAGGCATATCTAGCTACAAATATTCTAATTTATGATAATGAATTGAGTTATTTACGAGAAATTTTGGAAAAAGCTAAAGATGTCAATATGGATGCAGTTATTGTACATGATCTTGCGGCATTAGAAATAGCAAAACAACTTGGATTAAATTTTCACATTTCCACTCAATGCAATGTTTCAAACTCATTATCAGCAAAATTCTATGAAAATCTGGGTGCGGAAAGAATTATACTAGCAAGAGAGCTTTCTTTGGAGAAAATTAAAGAGATTAAACGAAATTTAGCTACTACAGAAGTTGAGACGTTTATTCATGGAGCAATGTGTACGTCTGTAAGTGGGCGTTGCTACTTTTCACAAGATATTTGTGGAACGGAAGAAAAATCAGCAAACAGGGGCAGTTGTATTCAACCTTGTCGGAGAAGGTGGTGGGTACGAGGAGAATCTGGAAATGAATATATATATGATGGAACTCGATTCATGAATTCGAGGGATTTATGCACGATAGCTTATATTCCAGATTTGATCGAGGCTAATATTGATGCGTTTAAAATAGAAGGAAGAATGAGACATCCCCACTATGTCGAGACTGTGTCAAGAGTATACCGAGAAGCTATTGAAGCTTATTATGATAATACATTCTCTGAAAAGAAGGCTGGGGGATGGGTAACTGAATTAAAAAAAGTCTATAATAGGGGATTCACCCCTGGATTTTACTTTAAAAGGATGACTGAAGAGGATCATCAGCATAATTCACCTTCAAATTTATCTCATTATCGTTATATTCGAGTTGGGAATATAATGTCATATAATCAAAATTCGGGGTTTGCTGAAGTGTCTCTAAACAATGGATACATTACCGCTAAGGATGATGTTATAATAATGGGTAAAAAGAATGATACATATGTCCATCAGATAGCGAATCTGCTAAGATATAAAGGAAAAGTAGTGGAAAAAACTCCACGAGGGACAAAAAAAGGAAATATTATTATTGAATTAAAACTTAAAGAACCAATCGTAGGAAATCCTACAGAAAGGGTGTACGTTTTTACAGACAAGACTTATTTTAAGAAAGAATACTCACTTTGAACTGAAAGAAATATTAATTTTGCAATCTTCTCATAGTTTAATATACTAAATTCAGAAAAGTTTTTTATATGGAAAAAAAAATTGTTGAGTCTGTACCAAATTTCAGTGAAGGAACAGACGGAGAAATAGTTGAAAAAATTGTGGCGCAAATCCGAAATACTCCTGAGACTAGAATTGTTGATGTACAATATGATTCTAATTATAATAGGGCAGTAGTCACCTTCGTTGGTACTCCTGAAGCAGTATTATATGCAAACGTTTCAGCAGCTAAAAAAGCTATAGAATTGATTGATATGAATAAACATAAGGGACAACATCCTCGTATAGGTGCAGTGGATGTGGTACCATTCGTTCCAGCTCAAAATATCTCCATAAATGAATGTGTAGAATTATCAATCAAATTTGCAGAAGAAATGGCTAAAGAAAATGTGCCCGTATACTTATACGAAGAGTCTGCTAAAAGTCTTGAAAGAAAAAATATCGATAATATTAGAATAGGAGAATTCGAGGAATTAAAAGAAACTATCAAAACTGATCCCAGTAGGAAACCCGATTATGGGCCCTCTGAATTTCATCCCACAGCAGGAGCCATTATCACAGGAGCAAGACAACCACTTATCAGTTTTAACATAAACTTAGGAACTAAGGACGTTCAAATCGCGAAAAAAGTTGCAAAAGCGATTCATTTGAAATCAGGAGGCTTAGTGAATGTTAAAGCAATGGGGACGGTATTAGAAGGGAAAGATTACGTTCAAGTGGGAATCAGCAACATAAATTATAAAAAAACCCCTCTATACCGACAAATCGAGCTAGTAAGAATTGAAGCTGCAAGGTTTGGAGTTACAATCATAGGAACTGAACTTATTGGAGTAATGCCATTAGGAGCAGTGTTGAATTCTGTAGAATATTATCTCCAACTTGCAAAACCTGAAAAACTCGAAAGGACTCACTTACTAGAAAGCTACTTTGATTTTTAATTGTCCACTATAATCTTTCCATTTTTTATTACTTTATTTATCAAGTTAACTCCAAATTGATACGCTAAGAAGTCATGATTTGGCACGTCAAAAATGATAATATCTGCTTTCTTTCCAACTTCTAAACTTCCAATCCGATCTTGGCGTTGGATGGCGCATGCAGCGTTAAGTGTAGCAGCAGTAAGGGCTTCTGCTGGTTTCATCTTCATATTATAGCATGATAAAGCTATTATCATTAACATTGACTCCGTCCAGCAATTGGGATTTAAATCAGTAGCTATTGCGACTGGAATCTCTAATCCAATCATCTTTCTTGCTGGAGCATAATCTTGTAACATCAAACAAAAAGGAGTGCCCGGTAACAACGTGGCAATTGTTTTGGCGTTGGCCATTTTTTTAAGACCATCATCATTTGATTTAAGCAAATGTCCAGTTTGTATCGCTCCAATCTCAACTGCGAGAGAAGCTCCGTTTGTATCATATATCTCATCTATATGAACCTGCGGTTTTAAACCCATCTCTTTAGCGGCTTGAATTATTTTCCTTGTTTGAAGAATGGAAAAAATCCCTTGTTCACAAAAAACATCGCAAAATTCCGCCAAATTTTCTCTTGATATTCTTGGGAGCATCTCGTTAATGATTAAATCCACATATCCATCTGGATTGTCTTTAAATTCGGGAGGAATAGCATGAGCACCTAAAAAAGTAGATATGATGTCAATTGGATGAATTTTATTCAATTCACGTGCAGCTTTTAGAGATTTTATCTCATCTTCTACAGTTAATCCATAACCAGACTTTGCTTCTACAGTGGTGGTTCCATATTGTATCATTTTGTCTAAAATTTTTTTTCCGTTCTGGATTAATTTCTCTAATGATGCTTTTCTCGTAGCTCGAACAGTTTTGAGAATTCCTCCTCCTGTTTCAAGAATTTCAAGGTAAGTTTTTCCAGCTAACTTCATCTCAAGTTCTTTTTCACGAGAACCGTCAAATATAATATGAGTATGAGGATCAACGAATCCCGGTGTTACTAATTTATTTTCAGCATCTATAATGCAAGGGATTTCTTTAATATCATAGATTTTAAGCATTTCTTCTGTTTTACCAACAAAAATAATATTGCCCTTTTGAACAGCTAGGGCACCATTTTTTATTATTGCTAAATTTGACATAGCTGAACCAGTACGAGGACTCCCGTATTTAGAGTCTAAAGTTGCAAGTTCACTTGCATTGATAATGACAAGATCAGGTTTAATATCTGACATATTTATTTGAGCTTATTGTAAATTTCTAATATTTTTTTTGACCTAATTATTTCAACACATTGGTTTATTAAAGGAGATAACTCAGTATCATCTAAAACGTGTGGGATTCTTTCACGTATATGCTTGTGAACTTCTTCAAGGATTTTACTAGAAGTAAGGGGACGTCGAAAATCGAATGCTTGAGCAGCACATAATAATTCTATCGCGAGAATCACTTCAAGATTGATTATTGCTTTGAGAGCTTTCCTTGCACTAATTGATCCCATGCTTACGTGATCTTCTTGACCCATAGAGGTCGGAATACTATCAGCACTCGCAGGAAAACACATTGATTTATTTTCGCTAACAAGGGCTGCAGAACAATATTGTGCGATCATGAAGCCAGAATTCAGCCCTGACTCCTTAATTAAATAAGGCGGTAAACCCCATTTACCCTCTAAAAGCAAATATGTACGTCTATCTGAAATATTTCCCAACTCTGAAGCAGCTAAGTTAACATAATCTAAGGGTAAAGCAAGAGGCTGACCATGGAAATTTCCTCCACTAATTGCCGTTTGATTGTCAAAAACAATGGGATTATCCGTAACAGAGTTTAATTCTCTTTCTAATATTTCAATAAAGTGAGAAAAAGCATCTCGTGAGGCACCGTGTACTTGTGGTATGCATCTTATTGAGTATGGGTCTTGAACTCTTTCACACGTAGCATGCGATTCTACGAATTTGGAATTTTCTAGGCACTTACTAACCCTCTTAGCCACAAACTTAGCACCGGGATGTGGCCTTAAATCAATCAACCTTTCTTTAAAGGGTTGTGGAGATGCTAAATAACCTTCTAAAGTCATCGCACCAATTATATCTGCATGTTCTAGACAATTTAAAAATCTATCAGCCACAAATACAGCATTTGCTGCGATGAACTGCGTTCCATTAATCAAGGCTAACCCTTCTTTTGCTTTTAATTGAAGAGGGGCTAAGTTAAATTGATCCAATAATCCTGCACTTTTTTTGTAATTTTTCCCATCTCCAGTTAGATAACCAAGTCCGATTAATGGTAAAAATAAATGAGCAAGAGGAGCTAAATCTCCTGAAGCACCTACCGAACCTTTTTCTGGTACTTTGGGTATGACATCATTCTGGATATGCCATAAAATCCTATCAACTACCTGTTCTGAAACGCCAGAAAATCCCATGCTTAAAGCTTGGAGTTTGAGGATTAACATTAGTTTTGCAATCTCAACTTTAACCGTATCTCCCACTCCCACGCTATGACTCTTCAGAAGATTTTCCTGTAACCGTCCAGTTTCTTCCTTTGAAATACGTGTAGTGCATAAAGAACCAAATCCCGTATTTATACTGTAGATTAATTTTTCTCCATTCGCCATTTCTTTTACGTTATTACAGCTATTCTTAATTCTTAATCGAACTTCATCATTTAGAATCCCTTTCAATTCTCCTTTAACAAGTTGGATCGCAAGTTCGACTGTTAAGTGATCTATTCCATATCTAAATTCTTTCATATTTCTTGACTAATTTATTTATTTAAGTACTTATCAATTACATCATTCAAAAACTCATCATTACTCAAAAATGGCAAGGTAATTTGGCCTCTATTTTCATTCTTTTTATTCCAAGCATAAGCAATTTCCATAGCGTTTTTATTTCTTGCCCAAGCCCTCCGAGATACTCCACAATTTACGTCCCATTCAATTCCAGATCTAATAATGCTATTAACACGCTCAGAACCATCAAGGACTAAACCAAAACCGCCATTAATAGCTTTACTTGTCCCAACGCCTCCACCATTTGATAATACGCACATTGTCATACCTCGGGCTATATTACCCGCCCAACAATGATGAGCCATATCAGACATGATATTACTCCCATCCTTGATATTAGATGTTTCTCGAAAAGGAGAATCTGTTCCTCCAGTATCATGATGATCCCTACCTAACATTATCGGTCCAACTTCCCCTTTCTGTACCAACTGATTGAATTTAAGGGCTATTTTAACACGAGTTTCCATATCAGCATATAAAATGCGTGCTTCAGAACCAACGACTAAGTTATTCTGTTCAGCAGTCTTAATCCAATACCAGTTGTCTCGATCTTGCGCCCTACGATTCGGATCTATGGCTTCTAAAGCAGATTGATCCGTTTTGATCAAGTCATCGTGCTTTAGACTTAAACACACCCATCTAAAAGGGCCATAACCATAATCAAAACATATGGGACCCATTATATCTTCCACATAACTCGGAAAGATAAATCCATTTTTTGGATCTTCCTCAATTGCTATGTCTTTTGCTCCTGCGTCAAAGACTGCTTTAAGAAAAGAATTTCCATAATCCCAAAATTTTGTCCCTCTTTGATTCATTGATTTAATAAGGTGATAGTGTTTGATTAAGGATGCATTTACTAAATCTTTGAATTTTTCTCTATCATTCTTCAGTAATTCTCTGCCCTCTTCAAAAGAAATTCCTGCTGGAGTATATCCACCTTCATAGACAGCATGACAAGAGGTTTGATCTGAAGCTAATTCAACGGGAATCTCATTATCCACAACATATTGCCATAAGTCAATAATATTTCCATGATAAGCTATGGAAATGGGTTCTTGACTTTTTCTATATCGATTAACGATATTAAAAACTTCTTCTAAGTTGTCAGATACCTTACTGACCCATCCTTGATCATATCGAGTCTTAATTCTAGAATAATCTACTTCTGCGATAACACCAATTCCTCCTGCGATTTCTACTGCCTTTGCTTGAGCACCGCTCATACCTCCTAAACCAGAACTAAGGTATAATTTTCCTTTTAACCCTTCCACAGCGGGAATATTCAAATACAACCTTCCAGCATTTAATAACGTTATGTATGTACCATGCACTATTCCTTGAGGTCCAATATACATCCACCCTCCAGCGGTCATCTGACCATAATTCGCTATTCCTAACGCAGTGGCACGGTGAAAATCTGAAGGCGTGTCATACATCCCAACCATTAACCCATTAGTCATGATGACTCGTGGGGCATCTCTCTTATTTGGATAGATTCCAAGAGGATGCCCAGATATGACAACCAA
>Ga0315542_1001297_pt1 | contig 15630 bp, 16 predicted proteins | sample SalMarSW160120MG_FD_202541 | JGI IMG/M metagenome (GOLD analysis project Ga0315542, IMG submission 202541) | Salt marsh sediment microbial communities from the Plum Island Ecosystem LTER, Massachusetts, United States - Salt Marsh Sediment SW1601-20 ...
GACGCCCGCCTGCTCACCTCCCTCGGCATCTCGCCCAGCCGCCACCGCACACAGCGGACCTCCTCGCGGCGGGTGGAACCCCATGGCAGAGACCACGGACCGGACAAACCTGGTCGGTAGGTCGGCGGAGGAGATCGCCGCCATCCTTCGTGATCACCTCGACCGGTCCTTCCGCGGTCGCCAGGTGGCTCACTGGATATTGGAGCGCGATGCGACCAGCTTTGCCGACATGACGAACCTGCCCCGCGTGTTGCGAGGCGAGCTGGAGGAGCACTTCACCCTCCGGGATCCCGAGGTGGCGGCGGTGGTGGCCGCCCCGGACGGCGCCCGCAAGTACCTGTTCCGGCTCGCGGATGAGACCACGGTGGAGGGTGTCGCAATACCGGGCGGCCCCAAGCTGACGCTCTGTCTGTCTTCCCAGGCGGGCTGCGCGTTGGGCTGCACGTTCTGCGCCACCGGCGCGCTGGGACCGGGGCGCAACCTCACGCCGAGCGAGATCGTGGGCCAGTACCGGGTGATGGCGCGCGCCCAGCCCGAGCCCGCGGACCGGATCAACATCGTGTTCATGGGCATGGGCGAGCCCCTGCTCAACACAGCTCACCTCGGGCGAGCGCTCGATGTGCTCATGACCAGGATCAGCCCCAAGCGGATCACCGTGTCCACGGCCGGGGTGCTCCCCGGCATCCGCTGGCTGGCGCGCCTCCCGAGGCGGCCCAAGCTGGCCGTCTCCCTGAATGCGCCGGACCAGGAGCGAAGGGCCCTGATCATGCCCATCGCCCGTCGGTATCCGCTCCCGGAGCTGGTCGCCGAGCTGGGGCGCTTCCCCCTCGAGTCAGGACGCCGCATCACCTTCGAGTACGTCCTGTTGAGGGGTTTCAACGACGCGACCGCCGACGCGGACCTGCTGGCCGACTTGCTGCGCGGGCTGCCGAGCAAGGTCAACCTCATCCCCTGCAACGAGGACGAAGGTCTCCTCCCGGGCCTCCACAGGCCCGCGGTGGATGTGATCGACACCTTCGCCAGCCGTCTCCGCGACCGGGGCCTCACCGCCACGGTGCGTTGGTCACGGGGTGCGGACGTGGCCGCCGCATGTGGTCAGCTGAAGGGGCAACGACCCTCCGGGCTGCCCTGACGACGGCCTGCGGTCTCCTCAAGGGCGGCGCCGATAGACCACCGACAGCTGGCGACCCGCCTTCGCGCCGTCGCGTCGGTATGAAGCGAGGGTGGGCGTGCCGGCGGTGCAGGGTCCGACCGACTGGACGCGGTCCACACCGAGGGCGTGGAGCTGCGCAGCGAGGAAGGCGCGCAGGTCTACGTGCTCCCCACGGCGCCACAGAGTGGCATCGACCCGCTGCGTCTCCAGGGCGGCGATGACCTCGTCTCCCACCGGGTAGTGTTCGCCGCAGATGGCCGGTCCCAGGTAGACCCGCAGCGCGGTTGGCTCCTCCTCATAGAGCCGGCGGCATCGCTCGATGAGGCGGCGCACGATACCGCCGGCGGCGCCACGCCAGCCGGCGTGGACCGCAGCGACCACCCGCCGCCCGGCGGCGAGCACCGGCACGCAGTCGGCGGTCTGGAGCAGGAGAGCGATGGCGGGGGTCGCCGTGAGGAGGCCGTCACACGCTTCCAACCGCTCCTCCGCCCCGGGCCTTCGGACCGCGCGCACCTCCACGCCGTGAACCTGGTTGCACCAACATAGGCCGTCGACGGCCGCCTCCAGCGCGCGTCGCAGATCGCGCCTGCGCCCCTCGAGCTCCGTCGTGACGCGCGGTGGCCCCTGGCCGAAGAGGAATGTGGCGCCATCCGGGTCGCGGCGCCTGAGGGCACGTTCCGAGCCCACCGCCACCTCTCGCCATCCGCCGTCGTCGAGCTTGGTCACCCCGCGTCGCCCCGCTGCCCAATGGTACAATGCGAAGACCGAGCACGGGGGCTCGCCCTTCACGAACGTCGACCGCGCGACCAACGCACGCCCAGCGTCCCGTCTGCAGACACCGGCACAGGTGGTCGGCTGTGGAGAGGAGACCGGGAGGTCGTGCCTCGGCTGCGCAGGAGGCAGGGAGCTCGACAGGCGGTGATTCGGCTGCGCAACCTCGCCAAGAGCTTCGACGGCAGACCCGTGCTGCGGGATCTGAACCTGCGTGTGGAGGCAGGAGAGTTCGTGTTCCTGACCGGGCCCTCGGGGGCCGGCAAGACCACGCTGCTGAAGATGCTGTACGCGGCGGAGCGGCCGTCCGCCGGCGAGGTCTGGGTTGCGGGAGAGCGGGTTGATGAGCTCCCCCCCCGCAAGCTCGCCCTCCTGAGACGCAAGGTCGGCGTGATCTTCCAGGATTTCAAGCTGCTCAGGAGCAAGACCGTGATGGAGAACCTCACCTTCGTGCTCCGCTTCCACGGCATCGCTCCACGAGAGGCTCATCGTCGTGCCTATCAGGTCCTGAAGCGGCTCGGCCTGCACCACCGGCAGAGCGCGTTTCCGGAGTCCCTGTCGGGTGGCGAGCAGCAGCGGGTGGCCATCGCGCGGGCCCTCGCCTATCAACCCCGTCTCATCCTGGCGGACGAGCCGACCGGCAACCTGGACGCCGATCTCGCCGGCGAGCTCCTGAGCTTGCTGTGTGACATCAACTACCAGGGCGCCACGGTGCTCGTGGCGACCCACGACCACTCGCTGCTGGACTCGATCCCGGCCCGTACGCTCGTCCTCCACGCAGGGACGGTGGACTACGACGGGGCGTGGCCGCCGTGATCCGACACGCCCTCGCAGAGGGATGGCTGGTGCTCCGTCACCGAGTCCTGGTGAGCCTCGGGCTGGCGGTGAGCCTCGCGGTCCCCGTCTGTCTGGCGGGAGTGAGCTGGACCGTGATCGCCTGGCTGGGACCGGTGGCGGAGATGGCGGGGAACGCGGACGTGGTGCCCGTGCTACTCCACCCGCTCATGAGCGAAGAGCAGCGGCAAGAGTGGATTTCGGAGCAGCGGGCCGCTCATCCCGAGTGGCGGGTGGAGGAGGTGTCGCCATCCGATCTCGCCGCTCGTTTGACCCGTTGGTTCCCCTACCTCTCCGATCTCCTCGAGGATGATGGTGGAATGCTGACGCCCTTGATCGAGATCACGACCCGCGATCCGGAGAGCGTCGGAGCGCTCGAGGGGAGCCCGGCGGTGGTGGCGATCGGACCCCGGTCGTCGGTGCAGCGTACGGTGGGCTCGAGCGCGCGCGCGGTCGGGACGGTCCTGGTGCTGACGAGCGCCATGCTCCTGTTGGCAGCCACTGTGTTCGCAGCGGTGTGGGTGCACCTGGAGCTCTACCGGCACTCCGACGAGATCACCATCATGCGCCTGGTGGGGGCCACGGAGCCGGCCGTCCGGGGACCGTTCCTGTTCGCCTGCGCGGCGCCGGGTGTGGTGGCAGCGGTCCTGGCGGCTGTGGGCACGTCGCTGGCGGTCGGCCGCCTTTCGGTGCTCACCGCGAGCCTCGGTCTGCCGGACCTGCGCCTGTCGATCCCGGTTCTGGCGATGGAGGCGATGCTCGCCTGCGGCCTTCCCCTGACGGCGGCGGCGGTGGTCTTGAGCCGCCACGCCGCCGCGGATCTCTGATCGCGCCTACTTCTTGATGGCCTTCTTGAGCTCCTCGAGCTGCTGGCGAAGCTGATTCGCCTCGTCCATCTCCCCGATCTGCTCGAGCTCCTTGATCTGCATCTCCAGGGCCTTGAGCTTGCGCTGGAACTCCGCCTGCTCCTTGTCGGCCTCGAGGTTTTGCTCCTTGGCCGCCTGCTTGTCCTTCATCTGGGCGACCATCCTGGAGTCGCCGGCCTCCTGGTAGGCGTTGGCCGCTTTCTGGTAGTCCTTCTGCAGGTCGTACACGTAGCCCATCTGCCCGTAGATCAGCTTGCGTTGCTTGTCGCTCGCGCTGCCGATGCGAAGGGCCTGCTGGAGCTCGCCCAGGGCGCTGTCCAGCTTGTTCAGGGACGTGTAGCACTGGCCGATGTAGTAGTGAACCAGCACGTTGTTGGGCTTCAGCGACGAGGCGCCGTCGAAGTAGGTGAGCGCCTTCTGATAGTTCTTGGCGCCCAGCCACGCCTCCCCCGCCAGCAGCTTGTGCTGGAAGCTGGGAGCCGCCTGAGCGACGCGATCGGCGACCTGGGCGGCGTCCCGGTACGCCCGCTCCTTCTGGGTGCTCGAGGACGAGCGGCGAGCCGTCTCGATCCCGGCAGCGACCGCCGAGCGGCCGCTCTCGATGTCGTTGGGGTCGAGGTCATATGCCTTCCGGAAGGCATCGAAGGCCTTGGCGTCGTTGCCCACGTCGTTGTAGGCGACGCCGAGGGCCTTGGCCAGGCTCGCGTTCTTGGGGTCGGCGGCCAGCTGCCGCGTCAGAATCCCGATCGCCTGGTCGGAATGTCCGGTCCTGGTGGCTGCCTGGGCGAAGAGCAGGGCGTAGGCGCTCCGGTACCGCGCGTCCATGGCGGCGAGGTCCATGGGCTTGAGCACGCCGTAGGCGGTGGAGTACTCGCCGGTCTGGAGGAGGGCCTGAGCGTACGCGAGCTTGTAGGAGGCGTTGCCGCCGTCCAGATCCACGGCCTTGCGCAGATTGGCCACGGCGGGGCTGAGCTCCTTGTTGGCGAGCTGCGCGCGCCCCAGCATGTAGTAGCCACCGGCGAAGTCGGGATTGGTCTCGGTGACCTGTTGGAACTCCTTGATGGCAGTGGCGTAGTCCTTGCTGCTGAAGGCCTTGACGCCCTTCTCCCAGTCGGCATAGCTGGGCACGGCCACGGCCAGGCTGAGCAGTGCCGCTGCGGCCGCCCAGCCGACGATCCGCCGATTTCTCTTACATGTCATGACGCTTCGCCTCCCGATCGGTGTTGCTCGGCCTCATCTGGCCGAGTAGTGGCTGGGCCTGCTCGTCGAACATGGCCGCGACCTCGGCTCCCTTGAGCAGGGAGATGGCCTTGCTGTGTTGCCTCACCATGGCACGGATCGCGTTCAGGCCTTCGCCCTGCTCGATCAACGTCCGCGCATGGTCGTACTGCTTCTCGATGGTGCGCCGGGCACCCGGTCCCACGATGTCCAGGGCCACCGCGCGGATTCGATCGGCCAGGCCCAGCAAGGTCTGGGCACTGGGGCCGGCCTGCATGCGCTGCTCGACGGCGGGCGTCTCCTCCGGCGAGCGCAGCGCAACCAGCCCCGACGTGAGAAAGCCGAAGAGCAGCTTGGACACCTCGAAGGCGCCCCACCTGAGGTCGCTCGCGATGTCCTGGATGGACGTCGTGCCGTCGATTCTCGTCACCAGCACCCACTCCTGGGGGCTGAGCGTCACCTGGTCCTGGCCCTGGTCGCGGCGGGGGAAGTACGGGATGAGATCCAGGGACGGGATCTTCCTCCCGAGCACCCGCCACTCGTCGAGGCGGCGCGCCGCCTCCATCATCAGGCTGGCGTTTGAAACCTGGATGGTGGTGCGGTCGCTGCGTGCTCCGGGCTGGAACGAGAAGTCCCCACTGGACCAGGTGGCGAGCTCGTACACGGCGTGCTCGCCCCTGGTTGCTCCGATGCTCGCGTCAACGATCTGGCCGTCCACCAGGAAGATCTTCCCGAGCTCCCCGTCCCTCTCGATGAAGAAGGCTCCAGTCTTGCCCGAGACGCTCACCAACTGGATCACGTCGGGCAATGACAGCTCGGTAAGAGACCCCTGAAGTGCCATGGACAGTGATCAACGTTACTGGAGGTTGAACTTCACCGTGAGGATATACAAGACCTCCACGGGTTTCCCGTTGAGGGTGGACGGCTTGAACTGCCACTGCTTCACGGCGTCCGTGGCAGACTCCGTGAGCCCGAGCGGAAGCCCCTTGAGCACCTTCACGCTCTCCACGGTCCCATCCTTGCCGATCACGCACTCCAGCACCACCGTGCCCGAGATCCGTGCCCGCCGTGCCGCTTCGGGGTAGAGGGGGCTGGGACCACCGACCTTGACGGGTTCGGTGACCTTGCCCCCGACCACGAAGCGAATCGGACCCTCGGGCTCGGGTGGCGGCGGCGCCTCGGGGACGCCGAGGACCAGGTTGTCGTCGGGAACGAAGTCCACGTCCTCTTGTGGCTGCTGCTCACGGATCGGTTCCGGCTGGTCGGGCGTGGGATCCGGGATCGGGACGCGTTGCGTGCGAGGCTTGAGAATCTGCTGCTCCCGGCGCGGCGGAGGCTGCTTGAACTTGACCTGTTTGACCACGTAGATCTTCTGCTTCTTCTCCTTGGCCTCGGAGGTCGCGCCCGCGAAGGTGGGCCACGTGATGGCAAAGAGGAAGACATGGAAGACCACGGCCAGGCCGAGAGCGATGCGTGCGAACTTGCGGTCGCTGCTTTCCTCCTGGGCGAGGATCTCCATGACCGTGGGCGGCATGCCACTGGTGGTGGCGGACTTCTGAGACGTGCCAGCTTTGCTCATGGTCGCCCCCTCATCTCCCGACACCCAGCAAGGACCAGATGTTCTGGATCTCCCGTTGGGTGGGGATGGAGATCGTCTCGATCTTCATGCCGATGCCGTCCGGCGGCGGCTGCTCGGCGCGCCGCAGGAGGTCGAACACGGCGATCATGTTGCCGTAGCTCGCATCCGGATCGGTGCGCAGGATGACCGGCTTCTCCGGGTTCTGCTGCAGCTTCTCCGCGATGTAGGGCAGCATGCCGTCGATGGGCATGGACTGCCCGTCCACCTCCACCACCGGCGGCGCGTCCACTGGGCCGGGCAAGACGTGCACGTCGATGGAGTCCTCCTGCTTGATCTCCTGGGGGGTGCTGGTGTCCTCGGGCAGCGCGAAGTCGAGACCGCGCGTGGCCGAGAACGCCGACGTGATCATGAAGTAAATGATGAGCAGGAAGGACACGTCGGCCATGGAACCGGTGAAGATCTCGGAGGCGATTTCCTTCTTCTTCATCCTCATGTGTCACCGCCTCACTCTTCCACGGTCTTCTGGTCAGACAAAAGGTAGATGTACTTGGCCTTCGATTGCTTGAGGGCGTCGAGCACGGCGTCGAAGCGTTCATAGGGGACGTGCTCGTCGGCCTTGATGATGAAGGCCTTGTTGGGGTCTCGGGCGACCTCGGTGGAGGCGAAGGTGACGATCTCCTCGTTGGTCGAAACCGGGAGCGACATCTCCTCGCCCGTGGACACGCGGATCAGGAAGCCCTCCTGCTGGGAGGCGATGGAGATCACCGCCGGCTTTTCTTCCTCCGGGATCTTGACCCGGACCCAGGTGTCGGGCAGCTGCACGCGGGTGCGGTCGACCTCGACCTTGTAGGTGAGGACGTAGAAGACGATGAGCAGGAACACGATGTCGGCCATCGAAGCGGTGAAGATCTGGCCGGCCGACTCCCGCTGTCGTCCACGAAACAGTGTCAAGGCCATCGACGGCTCCCTTCTCAGGCCCCGGCCTTCTCGCCCCCGTCACCGTAGCGCGCGCTGTCCATTTCGATGAAGGTCTCGAGCAGCATGTTGGTGGCAGTTTCGATGTCACGCACGTAGCGGGTCACCCTGGTCGTGTACCAGTTGTAGGCGAGCTGAGCCGGGATGGCGATGATCAGGCCGGTGGCGGTCGTGATGAGCGCCTCGGAGATACCCACGGCCACGGCAGCCGGGTTCGTCAGCCCCTGCTCGGCGAGGGTGGCGAAGGACTTGATCATGCCGCTCACGGTGCCCAGGAAGCCCAGCATCGGCGCCACGTTCGCGGTGGTTGCGAGAATGCCGAGACGACGCTCGAGGCGATCGAGCTCATACAGCGCCGCGTTCTCGATGGTCTTCTCGATGTCCTCGCGGCTGTGCCCGTAGCGCAGCAAACCGGCCTTCATCACCGAGGCCACCGGCCCGCGATGCTGCTCGCACGCCTTGATGGCTTCCTTGACGTTCCGGTTCACGAGCAACGCCTTCCGCACCTTGGTGAGGAACTCGTTGACGTTGATCTTCGCCTTGGCGAACACGATGAACCGTTCGAAGATCACGGTCAGGGCGAGAAGAGAGAAGAAGAGCAGCGGCCACATGAAGATTCCACCCTGACGAAAATAGTCGAATACCTGTCCAGTCACGATCGGCCCCCCCTTTATCTTAGAGTCCTATAGAGTCCAAAAGAGTCCTGTGATGGCGGCAAGCTCCGTCTCACGCGGCCCACATTCTCCATCAACCCGAGCATCGACACAAGGCCGCCAGCAGTGTTTCCCCACGCCCGAATGAAAGCGGACTCTCATCCCGGGATGAAGGCATGGCATGCTAGCACGCGTCCACAGGTGCGTCAACGCTGCGCTGGAAGCGCGCGAGGTGGAGGTGAGTCAGAGCCACCGCGGCGGCGTCGGCGGCGTCGGAGGGGGGATCCTCGGCCAGGTGCAACAGCCGCGTAACCATGTAAGCGACCTGGGCCTTGGCTGCATTCCCGTGCCCCACCACCGCCGACTTGACCTGGGCCGGCGAGTACGAGGCGACCGCCACATTCTGCCGGCCGAGAGCGGCGAGCAGAACTCCCCGGCACTCGGCGAGGGACAGGGCCGAGCGGACGTTGCGGCCGGCGAAGGGCGACTCCACCGCGGAGCAGTCCGGAGTCAGGCGGATGAGGAGATCGGAGAAGCGGCGGTCGAGGTCCGCCAGGCGGTGGGCGCGGTCGGGTCCCCGAGGGCGGAGGACGCCCCGCTCCTCGAGCCGGTAGCGGTTGCCCTCGGCGACCACCAGCGCCCAGCCGGTGGCCGTTGATCCGGGATCGACTCCGAGCACCCGTCGCGCCATGACCTGCCGAGGACCTCCTCGATGAATCAGTCGAGACTGGCCAGGACCTCGTCGTCGATGTCGAAGTTGGCCCACACGTTCTGCACGTCGTCGTGGTCGTCGAAGGCTTCCACGAGACGGATCATCTGCTCTGCCTGTCTGCCCTCCAGGGGGGTCGTGGTGGACGGTTCCATGGCCAGCTCCGCCGACTCCACGGGCACGCCCCTGGCCTCCAGCCGGTCCTTGACGACGTGCAGCCCCTCGGCGGCGGTGGTGACACGGAAGTACTCCTCGTCTTCGGTGTCGAGGTCCTCGGCGCCAGCCTCGATGGCCCACTCCAGGAGCTCGACCTCGTCCACCTCGGCGTCGCGTGGTATGAGGATGATGCCGCGCCGGGAGAACAGCCACGCGACGCAGCCCGCCTCGCCCAGGTTTCCGCCGTGCTTGGAGAAGATGTGCCGGATCTCCGGGGTGGTGCGGTTGCGGTTGTCGGTGACGACCTCGAGCAGGATGGCCGCCCCGCCGGGGCCGTAGCCCTCGTAGGTCACCTGCTCGTACGCCACGCCGGGGAGCGCCCCGGTGCCGCGATCGATGGCGCGCTTGATGTTGTCCTGCGGCATGTTGGCCGCCTTGGCGGCCTGGACGGCCGCCCGCAGGCGCGGGTTCGTGTCGGGGTCCCCGCCGCCTTCGCGGGCGGACACCGTGATCTCACGAATGATCTTGGTGAAGACCTTGCCGCGCTTGGCGTCCTCGCGCGCCTTCTTGTGCTTGATGGTGCTCCACTTGCTGTGACCCGACATTGGTCACCTCCGAGGTATCAGTCGGGCGACCCGACAAACCGGGGCATTATAGCGTCCCACGAGTCGCGGTTGACTTTGGAGTCAGCTGGTCGATAATGAAATTGGGGTTCCCAATCCCCACCACTATTCGAGTGCGACGTCATGGTCGGGAACATTCTTCTCGTCGAGTACGAGCAGCGCTACGTGGATCGCGTCCGCGCCGCGTTGTCCGAGACCGGTCATCGGGTCGAGGTTGCTGGCGACCTGGACAGGGCGGTGGACGTCTGTGCGCACTTCGAGCCGCACCTCGTGATCATGACTGCAGCGCTGCCGCAGCTTGCAGTGGAGGACGCAGTCACCCAGCTGCGGGCCCGTGCCGGGCTGCGGGTGACTCCATTCCTGATCCTGACCACGAACGCGGACGGTGACGGCGACGCCACTCGGTTCGGTGCCCAGGACGTCTTGCCGCGGCCTTTCACGGGCGATGCTCTCCGGCAGAAGGTGGACACGCTGCTCGCTGCGGCGGCCGAGAGCGCGGCGCAGGGTGGTGGCGGGGTCGACGAGCTGCGCCGGCACCATGCCGGGTTCGGGGAGGAGTCGCTGACGTCGGCGGATCTGTTCGCCGACATCCTCTCCGATGTGGAGGACGAGGCTCAACCCGTGGTGGGCCCGGTGACCTTCGGGGGCGGTCCCACCGAAGCCGACGCGGGCGAGGCGGGAATCGAGGTCGATCGCGTCCTGTCCGAGGCACGGGAGGAGCGCGCCCCCGCGCCCGCGCCGCAGCGGCCCGCCCGGTCCTATGAGCGGGACGTGGACGACATGCTGTCGGAGACCCTCGCCGGTCTCGACGTGCGGATCGCGGGACGCAAGGCGGAGGAGGCGCGACCGACCCCGCCGAGCGGTGACGTCGTCGAGGCACCCGGGGAGCTCGTGGACGTGCTGCCCATCGAGGCGGCGGTGACCGAGCCGATCGAGCTGCCGCCGCAGGAGGCTGCGGCCGAGGCCGAGCCCTTCGCGGAGCAGGGTGTTCCTGGCGACGTCGATGCCGGACCTGTCCCGGCGCAGGATGATCCGGCGACGGCCGAGCCCTTCGCGGAGCCGGTCGCGGACACGCTCCCGGAGGCCCCGCGGACGCGACTGCGGACGCCCCCGGCGGAACCGGGCACCCGCTTCGGCCAGTATCTCCTCGAGGAGCACGTGGCCACGGGAGGCATGGCGGAGGTGTACCGCGCCCGCATGGTGGGCATGGAGGGCTTCCAGAAGACGGTCGCCATCAAGCGGGTCCTGTCCAACCTCACCGGCGACGAGGAGTTCGTGAAAATGCTGATCGACGAGGCCAAGCTCGCCGCTCAGCTCAACCACAACAACATCATCCACATCTATGACCTGGGCAAGATCGGTGACTCCTACTACATCGCCATGGAGTACATCGAGGGGCACGATCTGCGCTCGGTCCTCCAGCAGTGCAACGCCGAGGGCGTGCGCATCCCGATCCCCCTGGCGCTCCATATCGCGATCCTGCTGGCGTCGGCCCTCGACTACGCCCATCACAAGCGCGACTTCGAGAACCGTGAGCTCGGGCTCGTGCACCGGGACGTGTCACCCCAGAACGTCCTCATCTCCAACGAGGGCGACGTCAAGCTGTGCGACTTCGGCATCGCCAAGGCGGTCTCGAAGGCCAGCCAGACTCGTTCCGGTGCCCTCAAGGGCAAGCTCCAGTACATGTCTCCGGAGCAGGGGCACGGTGCGAGCATCGACCACCGCTCGGACATCTTCTCCCTCGGCCTTGTGCTGTATGAGATGCTGACCGGTCAGAAGGCCTTTGCCGGCACGACGGAGAAGTCGGTTTTGGAGCAGGTGCGCGATCCGAAGATCGCCGCCCCGTCCAAGATCAACCGCTCGGTTCCACCCGAGGTCGACCGCATCGTGCTCAAGGCTCTCGAGCCGGACCGTGAGCGACGCTACCAGTCGGCCCGCGATCTGGCCCGCGATCTCGAAGGTGTGATGCAGAGCAAGGGCTGGTCGGCGGACCAGGCGGCGCTGGCGCTGTTCCTGCGCGATCCGGAAGGCACGGCCTCGTCGCTCGCCGGCCCCGCCGCCCCGCCGCCCCGCAAGGGGGTGGGCGACGGATCCGCCGCCGGGCCGTCCGTCCCGGGGCCGCCGGCCTACGAAGGTCCTCTCGACGCCGCCCTGGCCCACGGCTTCACCGAGGAGCCGCCGCCCCGGAGCCGTCGCTGGATCTGGCTGCTGGCGGTGGGAGCACTCCTGCTCGCCCTCGCAGGCGGCCTGATCTACGTGTTCCGCGCCGGCGGCGTGGACATGGCGCCGTCGCCGCCGCCGGTCGTGCCGGCGGTCGACGAGCCGACGGCGACCCCCACCCCGGAGGCCACGGCGGCCCAGGATGACTTGATGGCCCGGGCAAGCGTCTTGGCGGATGCCGAGGTCGCCCGCCAGGAGGAGCAGCTGCGGCGGCGCCTGGAGCAGGAGTTCCCGACGCCGACGCCGCTGCCGCCGACCCCGACCCCGACCTCGACGGAGACGCCGACCCCGACCGCCACCGAGACGCCGACGCCGCTGCCGCCGACGCCGACGCCGCCACCGCCCACCCCCACGCCGATCCCGCCCAGTCCCACGCCGGCGGTGCGGGAGGGAGACCTGGTGACCAGCACCGCCGGGGTCGTCGCGCCGATCCTGATGTACCGAGTGGAGCCGACCCCTCCCCCGCAGGCCCTGGCCTCTCCTCGTCGCTGCGCGGTGACGGCGGAGGCGCTGGTCGGACCCGACGGCAAGGTGGAGGAAATCCGCATCGTCCATGCGGATCCACCGGGCGCGGGTTTCGAGGAGGCGACTCGCAACGCGGTCAGCCAGTGGCGATACAAGCCGGCAACCAAGAACGGCGTCAAGGTGCGGGTGTGGGTTCGCATTGACGTGGCGTTCAACTACCGTTGAGTGTTATGGAGGACCGGATGTCTTCTCTTTCCGACGCCCAGAAGAAGTTCTACGAGGAAGCCCTGAAGCAGACCAAGGAGGAGATCCAGGACATCGAGGGCCAGATCCAGGAGGAGCTGGCCCGCGTGAAGCAGAAGATCGCCGATCTCCAGGCCGGCCAGAAGGCCGCCCGCCAGATGTATGACGCGGCCTGCCAACGCCTCGGCATCCCCAACGACCTGGAGGAGGAGAGCACCTCCGGTTGACCGCGACTGCCGTGCGAGGGGAAAGCCCCGGCGTGGCCGGGGCTTCGTTGCTTGAGGATCGAGCGTTCCTGACGTACCATCCCGACGCGCCTCCACGCTGGCGGACCGCCCGGCCCGAGAGCTGGCGCGGTCAGATGGAGTAGGGCGAGACGATGAGTAACGGCGGAGCAGTGCCCCAGGGGCTGTGGATCAAGTGCAGCGCCTGCCGCGAGATCCTCTATCACCGTGAGGTCTCGGACAATCTCCACGTGTGCCCCCGTTGCGGGCATCACTTCCGCATATCCGCCGAGACCCGCTTGAAGATGCTCGTCGACGGCGGCAAGTACAAGCGGTTGTTCTCCCGCCTCCGATCGGCCGATCCCCTGTCGTTCGTCGACTCCAAGCCCTACGCGGAACGCCTGCGGTCATACAACAAGAAGTTCGGGGGAGGCGACGCCATCCTCATCGGTCAGGGCGAGATCGAGCGCCAGCCGGCGGTCCTCGGCGTGATGGAGTACGGCTTCATGGGCGGATCCATGGGATCCGCAGTGGGAGAGAAGTTGATCCGCGCCATCGAGCGCTGCCTCGACCGTCGCGTCCCTCTCGTCGTGGTCGCCTGTTCGGGCGGCGCCCGCATGCAGGAGGGCATTCTCTCGTTGATGCAGATGGCCAAGGTGTCGGCGGGGCTCGGGCGCATGCGTGAGCGCTCCCTGCCCTACATCTCCGTGCTCACCGACCCCACGACCGGGGGCGTGACCGCCAGCTTCGCCATGCTTGGCGACGTCATCATGGCGGAGCCGGGCGCGCTCATCGGGTTCGCCGGTCCGCGGGTCATCGAGCAGACCATCCGGCAGACCCTTCCGGAGGGCTTCCAGCGCTCCGAGTTCCTGCTCGAGCACGGCATGCTCGATCTGGTCGTGCCGCGAGCCGAGCTGAAGCAGACGGTGGCCCGATGCCTCAGCTACTTCCGCTGAGTCTGGCTGCCCGGCGGCCCGGCCGGATCCGGCCTCAGCTCGAGCTGGTGCAGCAGGTCCTGGACGACCTCGGAGCTCCCCAACGCGCCTTCTGCTCAGTGCTGGTGGTGGGCACCAACGGGAAGGGCTCCACGGCCGCCATGCTGGAGTCCGTGCTGGCGGCGCACGGTCTCGCCACCGGGCTCTACACCTCCCCGCACCTGGTGCGGGTGGAGGAGAGGATCCGCATCGCCGGCGTTCCGGTCGCCCAGGATGAGCTCCAGCGGCAGCTTGCCCGACTGGACCGCTACCCTGAGCTGACCTTCTTCGAGACCCTGACCGCCGCCGCCTTCCTGCTCTTCGCCGAGGCCGGGGTGCGCTACGCCGTGCTGGAGGCGGGTATGGGCGGGCGCTGGGATGCCACCCGCGCCGCCGCCAGCGACCTCGCCGGCCTCACCAACGTCGGCTCGGACCACCGGGAGTGGCTGGGGGAGCACTGGGAGGACCGCGCCGCCGACAAGGGAGCCGCGCTCGCCGCCGCCCGTCTGGCCGTGCTCGGCACGCAGGTCACGCCGGAGGTGGTGCCTCACCTCGGGGCACCTTCTGCCCTGCGGGCGGACCAGCTCGTCACCGTCCGCGGGCCGTCGGGGCCGAGCACCAGCCTCGCCTGGGAGGGCGGTGAGCTGGAGCTCTCCGTGCCACTGGCAGGCGCCCACCAGATCCACAACCTGCAGCTCGCCCTGGCGCTTGCTCAGGGGGCGGCTCGCCTCGGCTGGATCGAACGGCTGTCGGGGGAGGCGGTCCGCCGCGGCCTCGGCGAGGTGCGCTGGCCCGGACGGTTGTCGGTCCACCGGGTCGCCGGCCGGCGGCTCCTCGCGGACTGCGCCCACAACCTGGAAGGGGTGCAGGCGCTGGCCGCCCACTTGACTGCCTCGCCGGTGCTCTATCACCTGCTCTTCTCGTGCCTCAGGGACAAGCCGGTGGAGGCGATGGCCAATCTCCTGCGACCGGTGGTCGGCAACGTGGTCGTGTGCGAGCTCGACGACGACCGGGCCATGCCCTTGGAGCGGCTGCGGGCGGCCTTTCCGGAGGCTCAGAGTGCGCCCTCGCCCCGGGCCGCCCTCGAGCTCCTGCCGTCGCCGCTGGTGGCAGCAGGGAGCGTGCGTCTGATCGGTGACCTGCTCGCGATGGGGACGTCCGGGCCGGGAGGATGAACGTGGAGCTCGACGGCCTTCGCGGTGCCCTGGAGCACGATGAGGACGAGCGGCTGGCCCCGTACGCCACGCGGTCGTCGGAGGCGACCCGACGTCGGCCCTCGGGCGACGAGCAGGCCGAGGACTTCCGTCTCGCCTTCCAGCGGGATCGGGACCGCATCCTGCACGCGCGCGCCTTCCGCCGCCTCAAGCACAAGACGCAGGTGTACATGCCCCACGTCGGCGACCATCCCCGCACCCGCCTCACCCACACCCTGGAGGTGGCCCAGCTCGGCCGCACCATCGCGCGCGCCCTGGCCCTCAACGAAGACCTGGCGGAGGCCATCGCCCTCGGTCACGACGTCGGCCACACCGCTTTCGGCCACACCGGCGAGAAGGTGCTGGATGAGATCCTGAGGGGGTCGGGAGCCGAGCCCGTCCTGCCACAGTCGGTGAGCTCCGCCGCGGGCGCGTTCAAGCACAACTACCAGTCGCTGCGCGTGGTGGACCTCTTGGAGCGGCGCTACGCTAGCCCCGGGCTGAACCTCACCGACCAGGTGCGCGAAGGCATTCTCAAGCACACCTCGTGGAAGATCCGATTCCCCTTTCCCCTCGTCGAGGAAGGCGGCCTCGCCCTGGCGGACCCGTGCCACCTGGAGGGGCAGGCGGTGGCGGTGGCGGACGAGGTCGCCCAGCAGACCCACGACCTGGAGGACGGGCTGCGCGCCGCCGCGGTGCGCCTGGAGGAGGTGGAGGAGCTGGCCGTCGCCCGTCGCGTCATGGCCGAGATCGGCCCGAGCTATGGGGCGGACA
>Ga0315542_1001298_pt1 | contig 15618 bp, 12 predicted proteins | sample SalMarSW160120MG_FD_202541 | JGI IMG/M metagenome (GOLD analysis project Ga0315542, IMG submission 202541) | Salt marsh sediment microbial communities from the Plum Island Ecosystem LTER, Massachusetts, United States - Salt Marsh Sediment SW1601-20 ...
AGGTCTGGACGAAGCGCCGGCCGATCACCCGTGACGCCCCCTGCTCGTCGGTGAGGCGGACGGCGAGGCTGTGTACCCCGTTGGGGAGCACCGTGGTGTTGAGCATGCGCACGAAACCGGCCCGGTTCGCGTCCGGCCGCGAGGGAAAGCGGTGGGCGATGTCGGGGCGATGGACTCCAAGGTTCGCCTGCCCCACCGCGAGCCCGTCCACCAACACCTCCACCAGACGCACCTCGCCGTCGTCCAGCGCCCAGCCGGTGACCGGGAAGACCCCGTTCATGGGCTGGTTGAGTCCGGGCAGCTCCAGCGCTCCGATGGGCGCCTGGTTGAGCTGGTTGTCGACCGTGAACATCCGCGTGCCGTAGTCGTCTGCGGTCATGTCGCTGAACGTGACCCGCACGAAGAGCACGTGGCTGCCGTTTTCCAGGTCGCGGGAGTCGAAGGAGGTGGCGAAGCCGGGCCGCTCGTACGCGGTCCCCGCGTACCAGGGATAGGCCAGCAGGACGTCGTATCGGGGCTGGTCGAGGTCCGCGGACGCCACCAGCTCATCGTCGATATAGAGATCGACGGCGGTCACCGACGCACTCCCGAACTGGCAGTTGTTCCACGTCCACTGCGGGCCGCACTCCTCGCCGTCGTCGAGGATGAACCCGGTGACCTGCACCAGTCCGAAAACCGTAGCGTCTTCCTGGGGTGTATCGAGCCGGAAAATGGTCCCGGCATCTCCACTTGCCGCTACCAGAAGAGGGAGCAGGAGAAATGCCCCGCCGATGACCTTCTGCCGCATGACGACCCTCCTTGGGACAACGCTACGACGTTCTCGAAACCTTTCGTCACAATGATATACCACAGCGAAACTCGTGGTCAAACAAGAACAAGCATGAACTTCCCCCGGCGGGCAGCGTCACAGGGGTCAGAATGTGACGTAGCTCAACTGTTCGAAAACTGCTCACAAAACCAGAGCTATGGCTCAGCCATTCTGGGCCGGTTTTCGTGAGCTAATTGGGCGGCGTTCCCTCGCTGCTTGCCGGGGAGGCTCTTCCCGCCAATTCCTCGACATGGGCGCGCACCGCGGGCCCCAGCGTCCGCCGCTGGTATCCGCCCTCCAGGATGGACAGCACCCGTCCACCGGACCACCGGGATGCGCGGCCGACCACCGACGCGGTGAGGCGCCGAAACCCGTCCCGAGTCATCGCCATCCCGCCGAGCACGTCGCCTTCGAGCGCGGTGAAGCCGGCCGACAGCACCAGCACCGCCGGCCGCAACCGGTCCACGAGCTCATCCAGACCGTGCTCCAGAGCGGTGCAGACGATGGCGTCGTCCGCGCCCGCGGCGAGCGGGATGTTCCTGGTCAGGCCCAGGCCTGGGCCCTCTCCCACCTCGGCCGCCGTTCCGGTCCCCGGAAAGGCGGGGTAGCGGTGCACCGACAGGTAGCCGACGTCGGCGCGATCGTAGAAGTGCGCCTGCGTGCCGTTGCCGTGCAGGGCGTCGAAGTCCACGATCAGGACCGGCTGGTTCCAGCTCCGCACGATCACCTCCGCGGCCAGGGCCACGGCGTTGAAGAAGCAAAAGCCGCGGGCGCGGCCCCGCTCGGCGTGATGGGAGGGCGGACGAACGGCCAGGAAGGCCCGGTCGAGGCGCCCGTTCACCAGGTCCAGGGCCGCCTGCATCGCGAGGCCGCCGGCCGCCAGCGCTGCCCGGTAGGTGCCCGGCGAAACCACGCAGTCGTGGGAGTCCAGCCACGGGGTGCCGTCCTGTGAGGCGCGCCGCACGCGCTCGATGTACGCCCCGTCGTGCACCCACCTCAGGACTCCCACCACATCGTCCTCCCTGGGGAGTGGCGCCGCACGGTTGACGGACCAGGGATGGACGCCGCCCTCCTCCAGGGCGGCCAGGACGTCCTCCAGTCGTGCCGGGGCATCGGGATGGCCGGGCGGAGGTACGTGTTCCAGGCAGTGCGGATGGGAGCGGACCTCGAGGAGCCCCGGGGATGCCTTCGTGCGAGGACCGGTTGTCGGCATCTCCGCATCATACTACCCTGAGAGCGTGACTCGGCGCGCCCTCCGCACGCTCGTCTCGCTCCTGTTGATGGCGGCTCTGACCGCCCTCTTCCTGTGGAACGTGGATCTGGGCAAGGTCGGCTCGGCGCTCGGCCAGGCCCGTCCCCTGTGGTTGGCGCTCGCGGTCATCGTCGCCCTCGCGAGCTACTGGTTCCGGGCCGTGCGCTGGCAGCTGATCCTGCGCCCGGTCGGCAAGGTGCGTCACTCCAGCGCGCTCCTGGCCACCGCCGTGGGGTACGCCGCAATGACGCTGTTGCCCGCCCGTATGGGAGACCTCGTGCGGCCGGTCGTGCTGGCGCGACGGGAGCACCTCCCCATGTCGGCGGCCCTGGCCTCCATCCTCACCGAGCGCGTGTTCGACCTGTTCTCGGTGGTGTTCTTCTTCCTCATCTTCATCGTCTGGCCGCCCGCCATGCCCGCCCTGGACCGGCAGGCCCGATCCCACCTCGAGATCCTCCGCCTGTCGGGGTACGCGGCGGGTGCGGTGCTCGTGGTGGGCGTCGTGCTGGTGCTCGGCCTCCTCCGCTACCAGGAACGGTTCGTCGAGCTCGCCACGCGCCCGGTGGCGCGTCTCCGCCCGCGCTGGCGGCCGCCGCTGCAACGCTTTCTCGGGCACTTTCTCGATGGTCTCCGGGTGCTGCAGCGGCCGTGGGATCTGGCCGTCACCGCCGGCGCGTCCCTCCTGCTGTGGTACGGCATCGCCTGGCAGGTCCGGTTCACCCTGATGGCCTTTGACCTCCACCTGGGCCTCAGGGTCAGCTACTTCCTGCTCACCATGGCGGTCCTCGGCCTCGCCATCCCGACCCCTGGGGGCGTGGGGGGGTTTCACAAGGCCACCCAGGTTGGCCTGACCGCCTTCTTCGCCGTCGGCCTCAACCGGGCCACTGCAGTGGCCATCGCCTATCACGCGATCTGCTTCCTGCCCATCACCATCATCGGTCTCCTGTGCCTGCCTCTGGTGGACCTGCGGCTCCGCGAGGTGGGCGAGCTGTCGACCTCGGGTCCTCCAGCGACCCACACCAGAGAGGCCGCCGAGCCATGATCTGCCCTTTCTGCGGCCACCCCGACAACCGCGTGGTGGACTCGCGGGAGGTCCGGGAGGGGGCCGAGATCCGCCGCCGCCGCGAGTGCCTGGGCTGTGCCCGCCGCTTTACAACCTACGAGCGCGTGGACGAGCTTCCGGCCACCGTCATCAAGCGCGACGGCCGCCGTGAGAGCTTCGATCGCGAGAAGCTCCTCACCGGCCTGCTCAAGGCGTGCGAGAAACGCCCTGTGGCCCGCCGCGAGCTGGTACGGATCGTGGACACGGTCGAGTCCGGGCTCGCGTCCCGCGATGTGCGCGAGATGTCCTCCGAGGAGATCGGGGCGCTGGTGATCGAGCAGCTCCGCCACCTCGACCAGGTGGCCTACGTCCGCTTCGCCAGCGTCTATCGCCGCTTCGAGGATGTGCACCAGTTCCTGGAGGAGCTGCGGGACCTGTTGCGCCCGGGCGAAGGCGACGCCGCTCGCCCCCCGTCCGCCCCGCCCACGCCGCCGTCGGCGCCGGCCGGGCGCAAGGGACGCTCTCCGGCACGCGCCGACCGGCGACAGGAGCAGCCGCGGTTGGGCTTCGAAGAGGACTGAGCCGTGAGGCGAAGCGCTCCGGAAGCACCAGAGCCGGTGCCAGACACCCTGTCGGATGAAGCGATGGGGGCGCCATCAAATCAAGACGGGGTGCCTGGCACCGGCTTTCCCCTCGTGCTGTGCATCGACGGCGACGCCGGGGTTATGCTCCGGATTCCTAGGTAGCGGGGGCCCCCCGCCGCTCGGTGAAGTACGAGATGGTCGCCGCGAGCCCTTCCTCCAAGGAGATCCGCGGCTCCCAGCCCAGCACCTCACGGGCGAGAGAGATGTCCGGCTGCCGCACCTTGGGATCGTCCACGGGTAATGGCTCGAACACCACGTTGGACCGCGAGCCGGTCAGTCGCAGCACCGCGTTGGCGAACTCGAGCACCGTCATCTCGGTCGGGTTCCCCACGTTGACGGGCTCGCGATAGTCGCTCTGGAGGAGGCGCCAGATGCCCTCGATCAGGTCGGAGACGTAGCAGAAGGAGCGGGTCTGGGAACCGTCGCCGAAGGCGGTCAAGGGGTCGCCGGCCAGCGCCTGGGCGACGAAGGTGGGCACCACCCGTCCATCGCCGAGACGCATGCGCGGACCGTAGGTGTTGAAGATGCGCACGATCCTGGTGTCCAGCCCGTGGTGGCGCTGATACGCCATGGTCAACGCCTCGGCGAAACGCTTGGCCTCGTCGTACACCCCGCGGGGGCCCACCGGGTTGACGTTCCCCCAGTAGCTCTCCGGCTGGGGGTGGAGCAGAGGATCCCCGTAGACCTCGGAGGTGGAGGCGAGGAGGAACCGCGCCCCCGTTGCCTTGGCCAGGCCCAGCGCCTTGTGGGTGCCCAGCGACCCGACCTTGAGGGTCTGGATCGGGAGGTGCAGGTAGTCGATGGGCGACGCGGGAGATGCGAAGTGCAGGATGTAGTCCAGGGTACCGGGGACGTGGATGAAGTCCGTGACGTCCTGCTTGACGAAACGGAAGCCCTCGGCGCCCATCAGGTGCTCGATGTTGGCGAGGGATCCCGTGATGAGGTTGTCCATACAGACGACCTCGATGCCTTCCGCGAGGAGTCGATCACAGAGATGCGAGCCGAGGAACCCGGCGCCGCCCGTCACCAGTGCGCGTGGTCTGTCGTTCATCATCGGCGGAAAATAGCACACCCGGAGGTGCACGTCGCAGCGCGCGCACCGCCGCGTCAGTGGGCAGGGATCTCGTCCACCGTGCCCACGATCAGCGTGGGCTCCGGCACCGGCTCCGATCCCACCTCGAAGGCCGCCTGCACGCGCTCCGCGAGACGGTCCTCGTCCACCGGTCGCTCGCCCACCAGCAGAGTCGCCACGGGTCGCCCGGCCTCCACCCTGTCACCGATGCGCACGTGGACCAGGAGACCGGCACCGTACGCAAGCTCCTCGTCTCGGGTGCGGCGCCCCGCACCGATCTCCACGGCGACCCAACCGAGATCCGTCGCCGCGACGCCCTGGACCCAGCCGGCGCGCTTCGCCGGGATCTCCCGGCGCCGGATCGGCTGAGGCAGACGACCAGGATCGGGGTCGCCACCGTGTGCCTCCACCGCACGTTCCCAGGCGGCCAGCGCCGACCCGTCCTCGAGCACTCCCTCGGCCTTGGCCCGTGCCGCCTCGCCGGACCAACCGCGCAGGGTCAGCGCAGCTTCCACGAGCCGGACGCTGAGTATCCGGAGGGCGCCCCCACCCCTTCCTGCGAGCACGTCCCGCGCCGCCAGCACCTCACAGGCGGTGCCCAGGGCCGGGCCCAGGGGCTGGTTCATGTCCGTCACCAGCGCCTGGGTGGCCACTCCCATCTCCCGCCCGACTCCTCGCAGCACGGCCGCCAGCTCGCGGGCCTCGGCGATGGTCGAGCGGAACGCACCGCGCCCCCACTTCACGTCGAGGACGAGCGTTCCGGCGCCCATGGCCAGCTTCTTGGACATGATCGAGGAGGTGATCAAGGGCAGGGACGGCACGGTTCCCGTGACGTCGCGCAGGGCGTAGAGGACGCGGTCGGCCGGGGCCACGCGTTCACTCTGGGCCACCATGGCGACGCCGCATTCGTCGAGCAGGGACAGCACGCCGTCGCGGCTCCAGTCGCAGCGGAAGCCGGGGATCGCGAGCAGCTTGTCCACGGTGCCCTGGGAGTGGCCGAGGCCACGGCCGGCCATCATGGCCACGGGCACCCCGGCCGCGGCCAGCATGGGCGCCAGCACCAGCGATACGGTGTCGCCCACACCCCCGGTGGAGTGCTTGTCCACCGCGTCCGGCCTCTCCTCGGCGAGGCTCCACTGCTCCCCGGAGCGCAGCATGGCCTCGGTCAGCCAGCGCGTCTCCTCGCTCTCCATCCCCCTCCAGAAGATGGCCATGAGCATGGCCGCGAGCTGCTCGGGCGGCAAGGTCCCCCGGGTCGCACCGGTCACGAACTCGGCGATCTGGTCGCGGCTCAGCACGCCCCCGTCGCGCTTGGTGATGATGGACTCCACGAAGCTCACAGCAGCCTCCCTCCCATCACGCTTCGAGTGAGGCGGGACCCTCGGCGCGGTCCCTGTGTGCCGGAGTGAGCCTCAGCCCAGCTCCTGAAGCCGGCGGCGGGCGGTGTCGACGTAGGGCGAGTCCGGGAACTCCTCGACCAGCTTGCCGAAGAACGTCTTGGCACGATCCGGGTCGTGCTGACCGAGATAGAGCTCGCCGAGCTCATACAGGGCCACGTCGCCCGGCAGCGCCGCGTCGGGCCGGGTCACCATGGCCTCCAGCTCGCCGGCCACCTCGCCCGCCTGACCGGACGCCGTGCGCAGGTCGATGAGATCCAAGGTGGCAAGGCTGGCGATGGCATCGTCGCGGTGCCGGGTCTTCACCTCCACCAGGAGATCCCGGGCCTCGTCGGATCTTCCCTCGGCCACGGCCATGCGCGCCAGGTAGATGCGGGCCACATCGGCCTGATCCGAACGACCGTAGCGGTCCACGATGGCCTCCAGCTTCTCCTTGACCGCCGTGGGCTCTCCCTCCGACTGACCGCCCGCAACCTGCGCGTCATAGGCGGTGACGGCCTGGTGCAGGTCGTAGGAGGCTCGGTCCACACGGGCCGAGCTCCAGCGCCACCCGACCCACGCCAGGACGGCGATGACGCAGACCGCACCCACCCCTGCGGCCAGGGGGCGCCAGTTCGTGGCCACCCAGTGCACCAGCTTGTCGATGGTGGAGACGAACTCGTCCTGCTTGAGCTGCTTGCGTGTGATCCGTCGTCCCATGCATCTCCTCCGCTGCTCGCCGTCACGCGACGAGAACGTCCAACTCTAGGAGCGAACTCCACCGCTGTCAACGCGATCCCCGTTCGGTGCCCGATCACCACGACGCCGGCTCCGCTCGCCCCGGACCGCCACGGACGAGTGGGCGCTCACTGTGCCACTCCGCTGGGAGCGGCGGGCTCGGGCCGGAAGATGGCGCTGCGCGCCCACCTGCCGTGGGCCAGGTCCAGCCCCTCGACCTCGTCCACCACCACCAGATGACAGCCCGTCTGGGCGCCGTCCAGACGCTGCAGGTCCGAGGTCCTCGCCACTCCGAGGAACGGTGTCCCCCGGCGGCACAACCCATCGAGGCACTCCGGCGTGCGGCAGGTCGACACGCCGAGGGGCAGGTAGAAGTACAGGTCGTCGTCGCGGGGGTGATAGAGGACCAGGTCCTCCTCCGGGCGACGGTCGGCGACGGCTCGAAGGGCCGTCCGGGGACCCAGCTGGCGCCACCCGAGATCGGGTACGAACGTCAGAGCCAGCAGCGTCAGGAAGGCTGCCGTACCGAGGCTGAACGTGATCACTGCGCGCAGCGGCCGCCTCCGCCACAGGGCAACGGCCACGACGGTCGCCAGCGCCATCACGACGCCGGCGGAGACGGCGGGAGGCCGCGAACCAGGCACCTCGAGGACCTCCATGAACACCACGGGGACCATGGCCGTGCCGAGGCCTCCGATGGCCAGCAGCCAGAGCCCGACGGGTCCCGCCGGGTGGACGCGGCGTCGATGGTCCAGCAGCCACCACACCGCCAGCAACACGGCCGCCGGATAGGAGGGCAGCCAGTAGTGAACGAGCTTGGTCTGGACCAGCTCGATGAGCACGAGGGGCCCCAGGAGCCACGCCACCAGGTACCGCCATTGCCGATCATGGACGCGCCAGTCGCGGCGCCGCACCAAGGCCTCCACCACGACCGGGAACAACGGGAGGGCGACCACGAGACCGGTCACCAGGTAGAAGAGTGGGAACCCGCCGTGGCTCTCGAAAGGTGACAGGGAACGCTCCACCACGTGGTGACCCACGGCTCGACGCAGGAACTCCCCGTTGGTTCGGAGCTGGGCCGCCACCGCCCAGGGCACCGTCAAGGCACCGAAGAGTGGGAGGCCCCACCCCCAACGAAGGCGCCCCAACGCACGCCGACCCTCCTCGGAGCCCACCAGCCGCCACGTTGCCGCCGCCAGCGGCACCACGAGCACTGCCGGCCCGAGCCGCCACCAACCGAGCAGGGCCAGGCCCACCGCCAGGGCCACCTCCCAGGGCCGCCAGCGCCGGTTCATCGCCCACAGGGCGAGCGCGGTCATCAGCACCCAGGCCGGGGCGATGGGGCCCTTGGCGAGCACCGCAAACGCCAGGGCGGCCCAGAAGGCGGCCGCGTGCCACGCCCGTGCCGATCCATCCAGGAGCCGCTCGAAGGCCAGCATCGCCACCAGGGTGGGCAGCAGGAGCACCATGTCCGCAGTGCAGGCCTTGGCCTGGACCCAGAACACGATGGACACGCTGCACAGCAACCCCGCCAGCAGCCCTGCGCCGTGGCCCCAGCGCCGACGCGCCTCCCATGCGAGCAGCAGCACCGCGAGAGCGGCCGCCACATTGGAGGGCAGGCGGGCCGCCCTCGCATCGACCCCGGCAACGGCGTAGGACGCCATGGTGGCCCAGTAGATGAGGATCGGCTTGTCGTACCGGTCGCGGTCGGCGAAGGTGGGCACCACCAGGTCGCGGTCGGCCAGCATCTCGCGACTGGCCTCGGCGAACCGGGCCTCGTCCCGGTTCATGATGGGCGTCCGGGACGTCCCGGCGAAGAACATGACGAGGGCCAGAAGGGCCACCACCGCCGCCTCTCCACCGGATCCGAGGGAGATCGACCATCCCGCCGGGAGCCACGGCCAGCGGGCCCCGTGCCCGGCGGATCCGGTGTTCATCGACCCTCCTTCGCGGTGCCCGCCGGGGCCCGGCTCACCGGCCGGGCGCTGCGGCCTGGCCGCTCGCGGCCGTTTCCGGGGGCGCTTCAGGCACCACCGGTTCCAGCTCACCGAGGGCAGCGAGCGCGGGGTAGTCGGTCTGGTCGAGACCCAGCGGCACCACGCTCACCCAACCCGCCGCCAGGGCGCGGATATCCGTGCCGGGAGCTCCGTTCCGCGGCGGCCGCCAGCGGCTGCGGTAGAGCCGCGCGCCGTCGTCGCCGCCGACCATCTCGAAGACCGACATCTCGGGCGGGGCGAGGCCCATCCGCGCCCATCGAAACCCGTGGATGGCCGCCACGTCCCTGGGGACGTTGACGTTCAGATACACGTCAGCCGGCAGCCTCCGGCCACGGATCGCGTCCACCAGAGCCTTCAGCCAGCGGGCGGCACCCGCATAGTCCGGGCGGGGATCGTTCCAGTCGAGCTCGACGGAGCAGGCCAAGGCGGGCACGCCCGCGAGCACGCCCTCGCGGGCCGCACCGACGGTGCCCGAGTACCAGGCACTCCGGCCGACGTTCTCACCGCGATTGATGCCGGACACCACCAGGTCTGGAGGGGCCGACGCCATGAGAGCCGTGACGCCGAGACGTACCGCGGTTGCCGGCGTGGCCGCCACGGCCCACGCCCGGCAGCCGGCTATCTCCCGGTGGGGGCGCACCTCGACATCCCGGCCGATGACGAGAGCGGTACCCGAGCCGCTCTGCTGGGCGGAGGGCGCCACGACCGTCACCTCGTAGGCGGGATCGGCGGCCAGGATCGCCGCCGCCGCCGCGATGCCCTCGGCGTCGATGCCGTCGTCATTGGTGAGGAGGACGCGGTAGGGGCCCTCCGCTGCTCCGGCCGGCACCGCAGCAAGGCCGACGACAACCAGCACCACGGCCACCACCGTTTGCCCTCGCCGCATCAGGCTCCTCCTCATCGACGCTGCGGTCTCATCGTCAATCCGACTCGACCGCCACTCATGCTCCTGCCGGCGGTGGGGTCATGCCGAAGCTGAGGCGTACGAAGCCCGCGGCCCGCTCCTGGAAGGCGCGCAGCACGGGGTCATCGGCATTCACCACCAGGCCGTGGCGCTCGAGGTTCCGATTCCCACAGAACCCCTCCAGGGGGACACCGCCGATGCCCGTCTGCAGGTAGAGCTCCACGGTGGGCGACACCCCCCGCCGCCGAGCCGCCTCGGTGCACTCCCCGGAGAGTCGGAGATCGGCGTACATGGAGCCTTCCCAGTCGAAGAGCTGGGGATCCGGCAGGACCGGCTGGGAGGCATGGAGGAGCGGGGCGTGCGCGCCCGCAATGGCGCTGAGGAGGAGTCGCCGGCGGCGCTGGAGGTGGCGACCGATCCTCAGCTGAAGGCGGATGCGATCCCGGATCAGCTCCTCGTCATCGCTCGCGAAGGGTCCGAGGAGGCCGAGCACCACCGCCTGCATGGCGTTGGATGGCCCGGCCATCACGTTCTGGGCGTACCGGATGACCCCTTCCCGGAGACGCTCGGACCGGCTCAGGACCACCCCGGCCCGCAGCCCGGTGACGCCGTGGGTCTTCGAAAGGGAGTCGACGAACAGAATCGCGTCGGCAAAGCGGGGATCGTCCTCGTACCAGGCCAGGAGCTCCCCGTACCGGGGGTGCATGCGGACGTACACCGAGTCCAGGATGATGGCGGCATGGGGCCACCTCTGGAGCACCGCTTCAACGAACCCGCGCAGACGCTCAGGCGCCAGGGTCCTTCCCGTCGGGTTGTTGATGGGCATCAGGTAGAGGGCGTCCACATCGACGTCGGCTCCCACCTGGTCGAGGTCCGCCGCGGAGGGGTCCATGCCCGGGTCGGACGGGGGGAGCAGGAAGGTGCGGACGCCGTGGAGCGCCATCTGATCCAGGGGGCAGGAGAAGGTGGGAATCGGGACCAGGACCGTTGGCGCCCCACCGTTGCCCAGGCGTGTGCGGCGGGCCTCCGCGGCCCCCAAGATGGCCGCCTCGAGCGCCTGATTGCCACCGTGGAAGATCGCGATCTCGGGTGCAGAGTGACGCCTGTTCGCGAACTCGATTCCCATCTGATGGGACCACAGTGCGGACCACGCCCGGGTCACCGAGGGGTAGCCCACCGAGTCCAGGTTGTAGCCCAGGGGCTGGGAGGCGAGCTGGCGCAGCCATCCCTCCATGTGGCGGAACGCGGGCTCCAGCAGTGCCTGCCAGTCGTAGCGGAGGGAGGGGTCCTCCGGGTCGTCCACCGGGACCGTCCGCCAGTCGAGATCACCGATCGCCGTCGCCAGATCTCCGTACCCCATGGATCGCATGGCGCTCACGGTGCGGCTCATGAGCCGGATGGGCGCGCTGGCGAACAGCTTCCGGTAGCGATTGAAGACCTCGTTCCGCATCTCCTCGGCTCTGCGCTCGCCAGTGGCTTCTGCGGTCGCCTCCACGGTCACCCCCGATCTGTAGGCGCACCATGCTACCCGGCTCCGAGAGCTGCGACAAGCCGCTGTGGGCCCTTCTCCGCTTGACAGGGCACAGGGTGGGTGGAAACATGAATGAGCGCTCATTCATACGGAGGTGGCATGCCCGAGAGCCGAACCGCCCGCGAGATCTCCTCCCGGGAAACAAAGAGGCGCGGGATCCTGCTGGCGGCGATCCAGGTATTCGCGAAGAAGGGGTACTTCGCGGCGCGGATGAGCGACGTGGCCCACGAGGCCGGGGTCGCCGACGGCACGCTCTACCTGTACTTCGAGGGCAAGGAAGATCTGCTGATCAGCGTCTTCGACGATGTCCTGAACCGCTTCTGCGTCCGCGCCAGGGAGGAGATCACGGAGCTCGACGACCCGGTCGCCAAGCTGCGCGTGCTGGTGCGCCTCCACCTGCAGAGCCTGAGCAACGATCGCGCCCTCGCCCACATCCTGCAGATCGAGACCCGGCACTCGCGCCGTTTCATGAACGTCTTCACGCGCGGTCGGCTCGGTGAGTACCTCGGACTGATCCGCGGCGTCATCGAGGAAGGACAGGAGGCCGGCTGCTTCCGTCGCGACGTGCCGCCGGCGCTGGCCATCAACGTCGTGTTCGGCGCGGTCGACGAGCTCGTCACGAGCTGGCTCCTCACCGAAGAGCCGACCGATCTCGTCAGGTATCACGCTCCCCTCGTGGATCTCTTGTGCACGGGTTTGCTGGCGCAAACCACGCCAGATGACCAGTCGTGACGACCGCACGCACCGTGCTCGACCTGTACCGAGTGGAATCAGAGACCGCATCCGCAGACCACTACGTGCACGTGACACTCGATGGACGCCACACTGTCGATGGCAACCGCTTCCTGGAACGGACCGCGGCTCTGGCGAACGGCCTGGAGAAGCTCGGCATCGCCGCCGGTGATCGCGTGATGCTGCTGTCGGACAACCGCCCGGAGTGGCAGATGGTGGATCTGGCGGTGGCGGACCTGGGAGCCGTGGACGTTCCGGTGTACGAAACGCTCATCCCGGAGCAGATCGCCTACCAGCCGAGGGACTCGGGCGCCACGGCGGCGGTGGTGGAGAACCCCGAGCAAATGGAGAAGTTCCTGGCCATCCGCGGTGACTGTCCCGAGCTGGAGCACCTGATCCAGATCGAGGGAGGGACCGCCCATGACGTGGTGCCGCTCGAGGAGATCACCGACGGGGGACGCTCCGGCGACGCCGTCGACGCGTTCTGGCGGCGAGCACAGACCGTCGAGGCTGAGGATCTGCTCACCATCATCTACACCTCGGGCACGACCGGAAATCCCAAGGGCGTGATGCTGACCCACGGCAATCTCGTGTCCAACGTGCGCTCCGCCATCGAGCGGGCCCCGGTGTCCAAGGATGACTTCGCTCTCGAGTTCCTGCCTCTCTGCCACTCCTTCGAACGCATGCTCGGCTACACCTACATGGCGCAAGGCGTGCCCCGCGCCTACTGTTCCATCTACGACGTCGGCGCCCTGATCGCCGACATCAAACCCACGGTCTTCGCCGGCGTCCCCCGGTTCTACGAGAAGGTCTACGAGCAGGTGATGGAACGAATCGGCTCGGCTTCGCCGCTGCGCCGAGCCATCTTCCGCTGGGCCCGTCAGGTGGGATCACATTTCGTGTCCGACCTCTTACGAGGCGAGGAGCCGCGTGGCCTGGCGTACGCCGCGGCGGACCGTCTCGTCCTCTCCAAGGTCCGGGAGGGCCTGGGTGGACGCGTCCGCTTCTGCATCTCCGGGGGTGCGCCTCTGGCCATGTTCCTGAACGAGTTCTTTCACTCCATGGGCGTGCGGATCCTGGAAGGCTACGGCCTCACCGAGACCTCTCCGGTGATCGCCGTGAACGGCCTGGAGCCGGGCCAGACGCGACTCGGCACCGTGGGCAGACCGATCACGGGAGTGGAGACCTTCTTCGCCGAGGACGGCGAGCTGTGCGTCAAGGGTCCGAACCTGATGAAGGGCTACTGGAACCTGGACGAGGCGACCGCAGAGGCCTTCGACCCGGACGGCGCCTTCCACACGGGCGACGTCGGTGAGGCGGACGAGGACGGCTTCATCCGCATCACCGACCGGAAGAAGGACCTCTTGGTCACCGCAGGGGGCAAGAACGTGGCCCCACAGCCCATCGAAAATCGGCTCAAGGAGTCGCCCCTGGTGGACAACGCGGTCCTGGTGGGCGACTGCCGGCGGTTCGTGGCGGTCCTGATCTCACCGGCCCCCGAAGAGGTCGAGCGCTGGGCCGCCGCACAGGGTGTCCAGTACGAGTCGGTGGAGGATCTCTACCAGCACCCCCGCCTCCGCTCCGAGTACGCCCATGCCGTGGAGAAGACCAACGCCGACCTTGCCCGCTACGAGCAGATCAAGAAGTTCGCCGTCCTCCCGATCACTTTGAGCGTCGAGGGGGGTCAACTGACCCCGACGTTGAAGGTCAAGCGCCGCGTGGTAGAGGACCAGTTCGGGGACGTGATCGACGGTCTCTACGAGGAGTGAGCCATCGCCTATCGAGCGGTGCCAGGATCAGCCCTGCAACCGCTCCACAACCAGCAAGGTGGCATCATCGGTGAGGTGCCGACCGTCGGTGAACTGGGCGACCCGCTCGAGCAGCGCGTCGCACGCGGTGCGAGCACTTGCCGGCGCGAGCCCCGACACCACGTCCTCCACCCTCTCCACTCCAAACTCCTCGTCCCGGTCGTTCGTGGCCTCCGTGAGCCCATCGGTGTACATCAGGACCAAGTCACCAGGGTGGAGGCAATCGAGGACCTCGGGGTAGGTGGCCTCCTCCAGAATGCCCAGGGGCAGACCTCCCGCCCCGATTCTCTGAACGGACCCGTCAACTCGGCGGACCACGAGAGGACAGTGCCCGGCGTTGACCACCCGCATGGTCCCGTCGCGGTCGATCCGGACGAGGGCGCAGGTGGCGAACCGGTTGTCCTCGGTCGCGGTGGTCAGGTAGGAGTTGATCCTGCAGGCAAGATCCGGGAGACCGATTCCCTCGGACTCCAGCAACCGAACCGAAGCGTGGATGCCAGAGGCGATCATCCCGGCGCCCACGCCCTTGCCCGACACGTCCGCCACCGTGACCAGGAGGTGGTCGTCACTCAAGATCACGTCGTAGGTGTCGCCCGCGACCTGCCGGCTCGGAGAGGACTGCGCCGCCAATCGGAAGCCGGCAAAGGACGGGAACTGCTGCGGGAAGAGGTGCGCCTGGATCTCCGCCGCCACCTCCAGCTCGCGGCGCAGCCGCTCCCGTTCCAAGGACTCCTGCGTCAGGCGCGCGAACTCCATGGCCACCGTGAGCTGGACCGCGAACAGCTCGAGGAGCCGGACATCGTTGGCGGCGAACGGCTCGGTGCCCGCCCGCGCCTCCTTGTGGGCGGCCACCAGCACACCCAGCGTCCCACCGTCCGTCCTCAGGGGCAGTGCCACCAACTCCTCGTCGTAGATACCGTTGTCCCAGGCTCGGGAGAGGTCCTCGGGCCCGAGCACCGGGGCGCCGAACCCCCCCACGCTTTCAGCGACGTCCGCCGCCGAGCCGAGGTAGAGATGAGCGCTCCGAACCCCTAGCAACGCCACCAAATGGTTGATGAGCTGCTCCGCCAACCGGGTCGGATCCAGGATCCCACCGATGCCAGTGGCAATGGAGCGGATGGCCTCGAGCTCCCAGAGATGGAATCGCTCGTCGAATCGCGTTCGTCTCAGCTCCTCGCGCAGATTCCAGGCCCGCAAGCTCAGGCGCACGGCGCCCATGACCTGCTCATCCACACGCTCCGCGTGGAGCAGGCGCAAGCTCCAGTGCTCCTCCTCCATCTGGTATGGCACCTCGGTCCAGCCGTCCGTCGCCTCCTCCACCTGCTGCGACACGGACCTTGGCCAGCGCGCCATCACGCGGTCGCCGCGGCGCAGGACGCCGGCCCGGGACGACGTCTCCTCCACCACCGCCCGGAGCAGGTCCTCCACGAGCTGTGGGTTCGGGGGGCCGGCGAGGGAGCTGTCGGCGATCCGGAGCAGGTCAACCAGCGCCATTGCCGGCCAGCTCGGCGGTCGCCGTGTCCCGGTCTGGGTAGACCTTCGCGTACTGCACGAGGCCCATGATCTCGAAGGTCTTCGAGATGGTCGGCGTGAGGTTGCAGAATGCCAGCCGACCATTGTCCTCGAGCAGCTTCTCCATGATCTCGAGCAGGATCGAGACACCGATGGAGTTGATGATCCTCGTCCCGTCGAGGTCGATCAGGAGCGTACCGCA
>Ga0315542_1001299_pt1 | contig 15617 bp, 12 predicted proteins | sample SalMarSW160120MG_FD_202541 | JGI IMG/M metagenome (GOLD analysis project Ga0315542, IMG submission 202541) | Salt marsh sediment microbial communities from the Plum Island Ecosystem LTER, Massachusetts, United States - Salt Marsh Sediment SW1601-20 ...
CAGTTCGAGCGCCGCAGTGACAGATTGGACACAGAACGGTTTTCCGAATATTATCGCCAGCCAGAAGATTACCCCCGGTCAGGAAACAATGCTTAATGCCGGTCCGTACACTTTCCGGATACCGGCAGATGCCTTCAACAATCCGGTGACTCTCCAGGTGTACAGCGGCAACGCCTCGGATTTCATGACGAAAGCCCCAGGCGGTGAGACCCCAATCCTGGCTTTCGCTCTGGGTGCGTTGGATTCGCAGGGGCAGTTGATTTCAAAGTTCAATGCCACGATCGGATTCACTGCCACGGACCCCGCGATCGTACAAAATAGCAAATATTACCTGGTTGCCAGTGACGGAACGATGACGGCCAATTCAACCGGCCTGGTGGTTGAGCCAGGCTCATTGATTCACCCGATCGGTGGGGATTCTGTGGGTTGGGTAATCACTTCTCCTACCGCGGCGTTGACACCGGCGAGTTCCTCCCCAACTTCGAGCTCAAGCTCAGGCTCTAACTCCAGTGCAACAGCGACCACAGCCGTTACAGATTGGACGCTGAATGGTTTCCCCACCATCCTGGCCAGCCAGGCGCTCACTCCGGGAGAGAGCAGCTCTATTCAAGCTGGCCCATATATCTTTGAGGTGCCATCCGGAACTTTCGATCAACCGGTAACTTTCCAGGTTTATGCTGGCAGCCTTGCAAATTTTATGTCCAAAGCGCCTCAGGGCCAACAGCCAATTCTGGCCTTCGCAATCGGTGTGATGACTTCGGGTGGGCAGTTGATCGGAAAATTCAATAATGCCATCCAATTGATGGTTACTGACCCGGCGATCGCCTCCGGCAGCCAGTACTACAATATCTCTGCTGACGGGACTTATGCCCCCAATCCGACAGGGATGCAAGTGACGGCAGGTACGTTGAGCCATCCGATCTCCGCGGATGTGGTTGGTTGGGTGATTACTTCGCCAGCCTCGTCTGCCACTTCTGCGAGTGGTTCGCCTTCTTCCAATTCTCAAGCAGCCACTGTAATGGTTGCCAATAACCCAAAACTGGGGAATATCCTGGTCAACAGCCAGGGGATGACCCTGTATGTGTTTAAGAATGACAAACCGAACCAGAGCGCCTGCAGTGGTGGGTGTGCAACGCTTTGGCCGCCCTTAACCGTGGCCAAGGGTGTCACACCGGTTGGCGGCAGCAGTGTTACGGGTACTTTGGGGATGTTCCAACGCGCTGATGGCAGCTACCAGGTAACCTACAACCAGCAGCCCTTGTATACGTATTCAGGCGATAGCCAGCCAGGTCAAACCAACGGTAACGGTTTATACGGTTTGTGGAGCGTGGTGAAGGTTTCTCCCTCTGGAAGCTCAAGCGGATCTGGCAGTTCAGGTTCCCCCAGTAGTTCCTCGGGTTCGTCAGGCAGCAGTTCTGGCGGATCGAGCGGTTCTGGCGGCTACTAAAGTGAATTGATTAGCTAACTTGATCTGACGACCTGCCAGGTTTCCGAAACCTGGCAGGTCTGCTCTTATTTCACCTGACCTCGCCCCAGGCGAACGTGCACTCCCCCATTAACCAATGATAACGAAGTGTCCAGAGAGAAACCAATATGCCCCAGCAGCTTTAAATCGCTGCACAGGATAGCGGTATACCAGCCCGGGCATCGCAGGCGCAGCACATTGCCAAGTTGGGCGTACAGATTGCGCAGATCCTTATTGGCGCTGACCCTCAGGCCATATGGTGGGTTGGTGATCACCCATCCTGGCCCAGGTGGCGGTTCAATCGCCGATACGGCCCGGCAAGAAAATTCAATATCGCCGGCCACACCAGCGCGCGCAGCGTTTTCCTGGGCAATGCGCACAGCCCCTGCGTCGCGATCGGAGGCCTGGATCATGGGTATCACAGCCGGTAGTTGCGCTTGCGATGCCTCTAACATAGATTCCCAAAGATTGGAATTGAATCCAGGCCAATCCATGAAAGCGAAACGCCGCGCTCTTCCGGGTGGCAGTCCGCGTGCCAGCAAGGCAGCCTCGATTGGGATGGTGCCTGACCCGCAAAAAGGATCTAACAGGGGAGAGGTTCTATCCCAATCTGATGCCAGCAGCATAGCCGCGGCCAGAGTCTCCCGTAAAGGTGCTTTCGCCGTCGTCAGGCGATAGCCGCGCTTGTGCAATAAGGCACCGGATGAATCCATGCTGATGCTGCATATATCTCGCCACAACCGCACAATGATCAGTTGTGGGGTCAGGTCGGCTTCTTCATCGGCGGGCTTTTCCAGGGCTGGGGGTTGACCTAACCTGTCACCGATGGCCCCGGCGACGCGCTCGGCGACTGCATCCGAATGATACAGGCGCGATTTACGACAGGTGACGCGCAATGCCACGGATTGCCCTGGAGACAGATAATGCTCCCAGGGAAGGCGCCCCGCTTTTTTGCGCAGCTCAGAGAAGGATGCCGCATGAAAATCGCCCAGCCGCACCAGCACCCGGCTGGCTGTGCGCAGATATAGATTGGCCCGATAAAGCTGCTCCAGCTCGCCTTCAAAGGTCACACCCCCACTTTGAGCTGTCTTTTCTTTCGGCAGTAAACCCTGGAGCCGTAGTTCGAGCGCATTCAAGGCTTCCATTCCGGGCGCGGCAACAGCGAAGAACTGGACCATCCCCGTCTCTTAAGCTCTCTTTTTGCGGGTAACGATGGCTTTCTGACGTTCTTTACGGCGCGGATCTTTTTCGACAAACAACGGGCGGCGCGTAAACGGGTCCATCTCAGTGTAATACATCAAGCTGGAATACGTTGAAGGGGTGGGGGTAAAGATCTGAACCTGTTCCGGATTCATCTTCAGCTTCTGGCTGGCAAACTGCTTCAGGCGCCGCATATCCCTTTCGCTGCAGCCCGGATGGGCCGCGATCATATAATACGTGAGGAATTGTTTTTTGCGCGCAGTTTCGGACAGGCTGTCGAATTTTCTTTTGAACTGCAGCAATGAATCTGTTCCCGGCTTGCCCATTTCGCCCAGGACATGATCCTCTGTATGCTCGGGGGCGACTTTCATCTGGCCTGAGACGTGTTGCGAGACGAGTTCTTGCAGATATTCATCGCCGTATTCAGTGTCTCCAAGTACCAGATCGTAGCGGATGCCGGAAGCTACGAACACTTTCTTGATGCCTTTTACTTTCCGGACCTGTTTTAAAAGTTCCAATTGGGGCAGATGATTGACTTTCAATAGCGGGCATATGGCGGGATAGAGGCAGCGTTTGCTGGGACAACTGCCATGACTCAACTTCTTCTCGCATTCATAGCCGTACATATTGGCAGTTGGCCCTCCCAGGTCCTGAATGTAGCCCTTAAACTCAGGATGCTGACTGAGCTGGGTTGCTTCTTCCAGGATGGAATCCGGGCTGCGCCAGCGCACCGTGCGGCCTTCATGCACCGCGATCGCGCAGAAATTGCATTCTCCATAACAACCGCGATGGGTGGAGATCGAGAAACGAATGGTATCCAGCGCCTTGACCGGCCCCATTTGCTCGTAGTAAGGATGCTGGGCGCGTTCGAAATCCAGGGCGTACACCGCATCCAATTCGTCCTGAGTCTGGTAGAGCGCTGGCGGGTTCTGCACCAGGTAGCGGTCACCGTGCTTCTGAACCAGGCCCTTGGCATTTAGGGGATCGTTGTTGCGGTAAAAAGTGTGGAACATGTCGATGAAAGCCAGCCGGTCTTGCGTAACGATCTCATAGGGGGGCACTTCCAGGTAGCTATCCCTGGGCTCTTTAGCAATGTAGCACAGGCCGCGTATTTGGCGCGGGTCTTCGCCTTTTTGGAGCTTGGCTGCCAGCTCAAGCACAGCTTTCTCCGCCATGCCGTACAAGAGGTAATCGGCTTTGGCGTCGAATAGCAGTGAACGGCGCACCAGGTCGCTCCAGAAATCGTAATGGGCTACCCGGCGCAGGCTGGCTTCGATGCCGCCCAGCACAATTGGGCGCGCCGGGGCATGGGGGGTAGTCCGCTTGGAGAAGCGCCGGATCAGATTCGTGTAGACGATCGTAGCGCGATCAGGACGGCGGTTATTAATTCCACCGGGAGTGTAATCGTCGCTCTTGCGTTTTTTCTTCAGGGCAGTGTAATTAGCGACCATGGAATCTACGCTGCCCGCAGATACTCCCCAAAAAAGCGCCGGCTCTCCCAGTCGACCGATGTCTTCGTCGCTGCTTACATCCGGCTGGGCGATCACGCCCACCCGGAAGCCGGCCTGCAACAACAGCTTACCGATGACCGCGGTGCCGATAAACGGGCTGTCGATATAGCTGTCGCCGCTGACCAGGATGACATCAAGGCCATCCCAGCCCAGGGCTTTCAGTTCTTCAGGCGTGGTCGGAAGGAACATAGCTGCTATTATATTGCAGAAAGCGGTAAATTGGAGCGAGTGAGTGTAGTTTAAAAAAAGCCCCTCGACCTGGTGATCGAGAGGCTCTTAATGTCTCGTCAGGCTTCAGCCCGTAATTCGCTCTTCAGATGGGCTTTTTCGATAATCAAATCGGCAATTTCTTCCGGGGTATATTTAGATGTGTCGATGAAAAGATCGTAGAACGAAGGATTACGATAATCTTCCAGGTCATAAGCGCGCTGATACTTGAGCACATCCTGCTGGTCTCGAAATTCAATTTCAGACCGGGCGATTTCCTCCGTGGTATGCTCTCTTTCCATATATCTTTGAACGCGCACGTCGAGCGGAGTCCAGCAAAAAACCTGGAATACATGCGCCAGCTCACGGGTCAGCCAACCGGCAAGACGTCCCTCAATAATGATCCTGGATTCAGTTTCCGCCACCATTTTTTGCCATTCGTCCACTTCTTTGTGAACTTCATCGGGCAGGAAGCTGACTTTTTGGATGGACCAACCTCTTGATGCGCAAATCTCACGGAATTTTTGTCCCGTGTTCGCTTTTCGCCATCCTTCGAGTTTTTCCAGCAATTCCTCAGCGATGGTGCTTTTCCCTGTAGCAACTTCCCCTGTGATTGTGATAACTTGAATTTCCATTATGATTGTTGATAAGCGCCCTGTCAGGTGATGTGAATTGGTATAGTATACTCGAATTCAATCGCGGCACGTGGATTTTTTAAGGAGCTTAACGGATTTTAATTATCTGTAGAGCGCGGAGAAAGTTTTGAACCTCGGTTATCAAGGCAGCCAAAGGTATTGTCTTCGGCTATCCAGCTTGCATGCTATAATTTGATCCTCAAAAGATATTCGAGATGGAGGAATGAATGAGCGAAACAGCATTGTTTTCGTTAACCGAAGAACACGAAATGATTCGCCAGGCAGCCCGAGACTTTGCCCAAAAAGAAATCGCCCCGATCGCCGCGGAATTCGATGAGACGGGCGATTTTCCTTCTAAGACCATCAAGAAAATGGGTGAGATGGGTTTTATGGGCATCGAGGTGCCGGAAGAATTCGGTGGGGCCGGCATGGATACGTTGTCCTATGTGCTGGCACTTGAAGAGATTTGTAAGGCAGATGCCTCTCACGGAGCGATCATGTCCGTGAATAATTCTCTGTTCTGCTATGGGTTGCTCAAATTCGCCAGCGATCCCCAAAAACAGAAATATCTGCGTGCCGTCGCCTCTGGTCAGGCAATCGGGGCTTATTCCCTGACTGAGCCCATGTCGGGTTCGGACGCCGGTACGATGCGCAGCCGGGCAGTGCGCGATGGTGACCATTATGTCATTAATGGACGTAAATCATGGGTGACTAGCGGACCGGTCGCGGATTATGTGGTTCTGTTTACCATGACAGATGCGGATAAAAAGCACCACGGGATTACGGCTTTCATCATCGAAACGGATAAACCTGGTTTTCATGTCGGCAAGAAAGAGCCAAAACTGGGGATTCGCGCTTCCGCCACCAGTGAGATCGTGTTCGAGGATTACCGGGTTCCCGCTGAGAATCGCCTGGGGGATGAAGGCCAGGGCTTTAAGATCGCCATGACTGTTCTGGATGCCGGTCGAATCGGAATTGCCTCCCAGGCCTTGGGTATCGCTGAGGCAGCTTACGAAGCCAGCCTGCTGTATGCCAAAGAGCGGGAGGCCTTCGGCCAACCGATCGGCCAGTTCCAGGGCGTGGCTTTCAAACTCGCCGATATGAAGACACGCATCGAAGCCGCTCGCCTGTTGACCTACAATGCCGCACTGGCGAAGGAGAAAACCAAGAAAAGCGGTGGGCGCTTCACGCTGGAGGCTTCCATGGCAAAATTGTTCGCCTCGGAGACAGCCATGTTCGTGACACACGAAGCTGTCCAGATTCATGGTGGCATGGGCTACAGCCGTGAGCTTCCCATTGAGCGCTACTTCCGAGATGCCAAAATTACCGAGATTTACGAAGGCACCAGCGAAATTCAACGTCTGGTGATTTCCCGTTTGGAGACCGGCCTGAGATAACAAAGATCTAAGATCATTGAAATTGGTGTCCAATGCACACTCAAGAACATCCAGGCAGCCCGGATGAGCAGTTGAATGACTGCGCTCAGGTGAAAAGTTCGCCTTCTTTGGATACTACGATCGGGCAGTGTCGCTCCGCAGGTTTTTCCTCCCCCTGGTTGAAATATCCTGTTTCCAGGTTCGGCGCTGTCTGGAAAGCCTGGCCTCATTCTCTACAAACCACTCTGTTTGGGTTAGCTTTACTGGTATATCTATCCACTCGCCTGATCGGATTGACCGACTTCCCGATTTATTTTTTTACAGATGAAGCCGTTCAGACCGTCCTGGCTGGCGACCTGCTGAGGGATGGCCTGAAAAATGAAGATGGCGATTTCTTGCCTACCTATTTTAAAAACGGTGGGCAATACAGATTGAGCACATCTGTTTATCTTCAGGTGCTGCCGTATCTGGCCTTCGGGAAATCAATTTTCATCAATCGTGCGACATCCGTCCTGGTCGGGCTGTCAGCCGCCGTAGCAGTTGGCCTGATCTTGCGAAATGTTTTCCTGTTAAGGTTTTGGTGGGTGGGGGTTCTATTGCTTTCCATTACGCCGGCCTGGTTTTTACATTCACGTACGGCATTCGAATGTGTTATCGGGGTGGCGTTTTATGCCCTTTTTCTCTATTTTTACTTATTGTATCGTGTAAAAAATCCCAAATACCTTTACCTGTCTTTAGTTGCTGGCGCTTTAGCGTTTTATTCATACAGCTCTTTTCAGATCATCTTGCTGGTGACGGGTGGTCTGCTGCTTCTTTCAGATTGGCGCTATCACTGGCAGAATCTCAAAGTTGGGTTGATAGGTTCGGGGCTATTGATTTTATTAGCTCTGCCTTATGTTCGTTTCGTGATCGCCCACCCAAATGCCAATACTTCCAGCATGAAAGCCCTGGGTTCCTACTGGATGCAGCCTGTTTCTCTGGGCGAGAAATTGACTCACTTCCTCAACCAATATCTGTATGGTTTAAGCATTCACTATTGGTTTATTCCCAATAATGGAGAGTTGATTCGCCATGTGATGAAAGGCTATGGGAACCTGTTATTGGCCAGTCTGCCTTTTTTGGTCCTGGGCTTAATCCTGACGATTATACAATTTCGCTCGGCGACCCACCGCATGGTTCTGATTGCACTACTGGCTGCCCCTAGCGGCGCTGCCCTGGTCGAGATCGGCATCACGCGCGCTCTGGTCATGGTCATTCCTGCTACCCTGTTGATCGCTTTTGGATTGGAAAAAACGCTTAACTGGTTGGAGAGGCGGCGTTTTTCATATGGAACGCTTTCTGTCAGCGTTTTCGCTATTTTGGCGATTTTTAATTTCTACATGTTGGGTGATTCCTTGATCAACGGGCCTACCTGGTATGATGATTATGGCATGGGAGGCATGCAGTACGGTGCTAAGCAGATTTTCAAAGCCGTTCAGGATTTTGTGAATAAAAACCCCAACATCCAAATCTTATTCTCGCCGAATTGGGCAAATGGCACGGATGTCGTGGCGCGTTTCCTGCTGCCTGATTATTTACCTGTGCGGATCGAAAGCATCGATGGTTATTTGATAGACCATCTGCCTCTGGATGATCATATGGTATTTGTGATGACGCCTGAGGAATATCAAACTACTGTTTCCAGCGGAAAATTTACGAATATCCGTGTGGCAAAAACGGTGCTGTATCCAAATGGTAAAGGGGGTTTTTATTTCGTGCGCATGCAGTATGTTGCTGATATTGACAAGATCATTGCGGCTGAAAAGGAAGTTCGTCGTCAGCTCCAGGAAGACGAGGTTGATATCGGCGATCAACGAGTAAAAGTCAGGTATTCGCTTTTGGATATGGGTGAAATTGGAAATCTGTTCGACGGGAATCCGGATACCCTCGGCCGGACCTTTGAAGCCAATCCCTTTGTGGTTGAGCTTACATTCCCTGAACCAAAAATCATCAGCGGATTGTCGATGGTTATCGGAAGTACTTCGGATCGGGTCACAGCAAAATTATATCCTTCACCGGAAGCCCCTCCGGTAGAATACGTCGCTGATCTGGACGCCGAATTCGATCACCCTGAAGATTCGATGATATTCGGCGCGTCAACACCCGCGCAAATTTTGCGGTTGGAAATTCAGGATCTCCATCAAATTGAGCCAGGGCACGTCCATATTTGGGAAATCAATCTGCAGGAAGGATCACAATGAAAGCCGTGTGTTTCTATTCCCATGGCGGGCCAGAGGTCTTACAATATCAAGAGCTGCCCACACCAGAACCCGGTCCGGAACAGGTGCTGGTGCGATTAAAGGCTGCAGCTCTCAATCATCTGGATTTATGGATTCGTAAAGGTTTGCCCAATAATAAGATAGAATATCCCCATATTCCTGGAGCAGATGGAGCGGGAGAAGTGGCTGCAGTGGGGACATGTGTCACCCGCTGGGCCCCCGGTGACCGGGTGGTAATCAATTCTAATCTCGGCTGCGGTCATTGTGAGTACTGTCTGGCAGGACAGGACAATCGCTGCCGGAACTGGGGGCTTCTGGGTGAGACTCGTAGTGGCACCTATGCTGAATACGTGCTTGTGCCTGGAGACAATCTCTATCCGCTGCCTGTCGACTTTGACGAACACCGTGCCGCCGCCGCTGCGTTGGTTTTTCACACTGCCTGGCATTCGCTGATCGTACGCGGGCAACTGCGCCTGGATGAGACTGTCCTGGTAGTCGGGGCTTCGGGTGGCGTGAATACCGCCAGCATTCAAATCGCCAAACTGGTCGGAGCAACTGTCTTTGTAGTGGGTTCCAACATGGAAAAGCTGATACTGGCGGAGTCACTGGGTGCCGACTATTTGATCGATCGTTCGCAGGAAGCGGATTGGTCCAGGGCCATCTATATGATGACGGAAAAGCGCGGGGTAGATGTTGTGGTGGACAACGTGGGAAGCACTTTCCCAATGAGTTTCAGGGCAGCCGCTAAGGGGGGGCGTATTTTAACCGTGGGTAATACCGCCGCTCCCAGGTTTGAGATCGATAATCGTTATATTTTCGGCAAACACCTCTCTATCTTGGGATCAACGATGGGAACTCGCCGGGATTTTGCGGATGTGATGGATCTGATTTTTGCAGGACGTCTCAAGCCGGTTGTAGGGCATACTTTTTCATTGCATGAAGCTCGTGCTGCTCAAGAGTTGTTGGAGAAAGGGCTTCAGAAAGGCAAGATTACTTTAGAGATCAGGGCGTAAATTTCCGGCGCGCCTGGGTATCAGCCTGTTACTTATGTCAGCCACAAATCATCGCCCGCGCCGGCCTTTTGGCGTAACGTTGCTCGCCCTTGGGGTGTTAATTTTAGCGGGGCTAAATCTGAATCGTTTTATCGAGGCCATCCGCTTATGGGGTTTCCTTTCCCGGCTGCTGCCTGTATCGCCACTTTATCTGGCAGTGACGGGCTTTGTTTGGGCTTTGGCTGGTATCCTGATTGCTCTGGGTCTTTGGCGAGGCTGGCATTGGGCACCTCGTCTGACGCGTTTGGCTGTATTAGCGTATCTGCTGTATTATTGGTTGGATCGCTTGTTAATTGAAAATCAGGTCGGGCGCCAGTCAAATTTGCCTTTTGCTACCGGTGCAACACTGGCTGTGCTGGTTATCGTTTTTTGGCTATTATCACTTCGGAAAGTAAAAGCATTCTTTGGAGAGACGCATGAACAATGACCCCAAAATACAAGAATTGAGGGAAATAAAAGCGGAAGGGCGCCTGGGTGGGGGTAAAGAGCGCATTGATCAGCAGCACGGACGCGGTAAGCTTACCGCTCGAGAGCGGATTGATCTGTTATTGGATAAAGGCTCGTTTCGCGAGGTAGATCCGTTTGTCGTTCACCGCACCAACGATTTCAACCTGGACAAGCAAAAATATTTGGGCGACAGCGTGATAACCGGCTGGGGAACGATTGATGGGCGCCTGATATATGTATACTCTCAGGATTTCACTGTATTTGGAGGCAGTTTGGGAGAGGTTCATGCTGCCAAGATCTGTAAAATCATGGATATGGCGCTAAAGAATGGCGCTCCTCTTATCGGTTTGAATGACTCGGGCGGCGCGCGCATCCAGGAAGGAGTCGTTTCGCTGGGCGGCTACGCCGATATCTTTCTGCGTAATACCCTGGCCTCTGGAGTAATTCCCCAGATCAGCGCGATTATGGGGCCCTGCGCAGGCGGGGCGGTCTATTCCCCGGCCTTGACTGATTTCATTTTCATGGTCCGCAATTCCTCGTACATGTTCGTCACCGGACCGGAAGTTGTTAAAGCCGTTACACATGAAGAAGTATCGTTTGAGGATTTGGGAGGAGCCAGCACGCATTCTGAGCTTTCCGGTGTTTGCCATGTGGCTGTGGATACTGAAGCGGATACGCTTTACTTAATTCGCAAGCTCTTAACCTATCTCCCTCAAAATAATATGGAGGATCCGATCTTCATACCGAATGGAGATGACCCCCTGCGAATGGATGAAGGATTGGATCGGATCGTGCCGGATGATCCCAGCAAGCCTTACGATATCAAGGATGTCATTCACATGGTTGTGGATGATGGACAGTTCTTCGAGATTCATGAGAACTATGCGCCCAATATTGTGGTCGGATTTGCACATTTTGGTGGGCATAGCGCCGGAATTATTGCCAACCAACCGGCGGTTCTGGCCGGGGTGTTGGATATTAACGCCTCTGAAAAGGCTGCCCGTTTCATCCGTTTTTGTGATGCGTTCAATATTCCATTGGTGACCTTCGTAGATGTGCCCGGATTTTTGCCTGGCACGGTGCAGGAACATGGCGGCATTATTCGTTCAGGCGCCAAGCTGCTGTATGCCTATTGTGAGGCTACGGTGCCGAAGCTGACGGTCGTCACCCGCAAGGCCTATGGTGGCGCTTATGACGTGATGAGCAGCAAGCATATTCGCGGTGACGTGAATCTGGCCTGGCCAACTGCAGAAATTGCTGTGATGGGGCCGGATGGCGCAGTGAATATTATTTTCCGTAAAGAACTTGCGAAAGTGGAAGATCCGCTGAAACGCAAAGTTGAACTGGTGGAGGAATACCGGGAGAAATTCGCCAATCCGTATGTTGCCGCCTCGCGTGGCTATATCGATGATATTATCGAGCCGCGCGAAACCCGCCCCAGGCTGATCAATGCCCTGGAAATGCTCACCAATAAGCGTGACAGCAACCCGGCCAAGAAGCATGGCTGCATCCCACTATGATGTGAGAGTTCGATTTTCGGAGTCTCTGAATCGTGACCTCGATTAATGGGCATTGCTTGCATATGGAAGTCCTCGGGCCGACGGATGCTCCAACGGTTGTACTGCTGCATCACGGCTTAGGATCGGTTTACTCCTGGCAGGCTCAAATTCCTGCTCTGGTGGCGGCCGGTTACCACACAATTGCTTATGACCGCTGGGGCTATGGACATTCGGAGGCTCGCGAACAATTTTCCATGCCTTATTTCGAAGATGATCTGCGCGACCTGGAAGTACTTTTGGATATACTGAAAGCTCAGCGGGTAGCTCTTGTAGGTCACAGTGACGGAGGCACCATAGCGCTGTACTACGCAGCCCGTCATGCCAGGCAGATCACGGCAGTGATCCCTGTCGCCGCCCATATTTATGTCGAACCCAAGATGCTTCCGGGGATGGAAGGGGTAAAACGGGCCTATGAAAACGACCCAAATTTTCGTCAGGGCTTGCGACGTCTGCATGCAGATAAGGTCGATATGGTTTTTCGGGGTTGGTACGAGGGCTGGCGAAAACCGGAAAACCTGGATTGGGATATGCGCTCGTCCCTGAAGAAAATCTCCTGTCCGGCACTGGTGATTCAGGGTCTGGAAGACGAGCATGCTGCCCCACAGCATGCTCGCGATATTGCTGCTGCCATTCCTGATGCCAGTTTATGGCTTGTACCAGAGGTGGGTCATATGCTGCCGCAGGATTTCTCGGGAGAATTTAACGCCAGGCTGTGCGCTTTTCTGGATGAATGGTTTGCAATCGAAAGGTGAATGGGATAGGTATTTTCTCGAGAATTTCCTAAAAGCCCGATTTATAAATTCAATTGGAGCGGTATGATGATTGTTGGAGTAGAAAATGTTTAATAAAGTGCTGATCGCCAATCGCGGCGAAATCGCCGTCCGTATTATTCGAGCCTGTCGTGAGATCGGGATGCAAACTGTGGCCGTATACTCAGAAGCCGATCGGCAAGCATTACATGTGCGCTATGCAGATGAAGCTCATCTGCTTGGTCCGGCACCTTCACGTGAATCCTATTTGCGCATTGATAAGATCATCGAAATCGCCAAGAAAAGCGGGGCAAAAGCGATCCATCCCGGTTATGGTTTCCTGGCTGAGCGGGCGGATTTCGCCCAGGCATGCCTGGATGAAGGGCTGGCATTCATCGGACCAAAGCCTTCTGCCATCGCCGCAATGGGTGATAAAGCGGTGGCGCGTGCCACAGTCTCCGCTGCCGGCGTACCGGTGGTACCGGGCACCGAAGGGGAAGGCTCTTTGAGTGACGAGGAACTGCTGGCTCTGGCGCCTCAGATTGGTTTCCCCTTGTTGATCAAGGCGACCGCAGGCGGCGGCGGAAAAGGCATGCGCGAGGTACTGGCGCCAGAGGATATGCCGTCCTTGCTGAACCAGGCCCGGCGAGAAGCTGAAGCATCGTTTGGTGATGGAAATGTCTATCTTGAAAAGCTGGTGGAGGGAGCACGCCATATAGAGTTCCAGATTCTGGCGGATACACATGGCAATGTGATCCATTTAGGCGAGCGCGAATGTTCCTTGCAGCGCCGACATCAGAAACTGCTGGAAGAGTCGCCTTCGCCGTTTATTGGGGATAACGATGATCTACGACAGGAAATGGGCGCTGTCGCCGTCCGGGCGGCTCAGGCAGTGGAGTACGTCAACGCCGGGACCATCGAATTCCTGGTGGACAAGGATGGGCATTATTATTTTCTTGAAATGAACACCCGCTTGCAGGTTGAACACCCGGTCACCGAAATGGTCACCGGGGTGGACATCGTGAAGGAGCAGATTCGCATCGCACGTGGGCGTCAGATGCGCTATAACCAGGATAGTATTCATCGTAACGGTTGGGCGATTGAGTGCCGCATTAACGCAGAAGATCCGTATAATAATTTCATGCCTTCCACCGGACGCATCACCCACAGTTTGCTGCCTACCGGGCCAGGAGTGCGGGTGGACACCGGTGTTTACCCTGGATTTGAAATCTCACCCTATTACGATTCGTTGATCTCCAAGCTGATCGTTTGGGGGGAGACACGGGCCGAAGCTATTTTACGGATGCGCCGCTCGTTGGAAGAATATAAAATCGTTGGTGTGCGTACCAATATCCCCTTTCACCAGAACTTGATGGATTCGCACCGCTTCATGGGCGGGCAGTTCGATACCCGCTTCGTTGAAGAGCGGTTCTCGATGGACGCGGCGGAAGAGGGCAAAGAGATGCATCCCGAGATCGCAGCCATCATCGCTACACTGGTCACCCACCGCCAGACCCAGCGAGCGGCCCAGATTATTCAGCGCAACGAACGCGATACCAGCAATTGGAAGTGGCTCAGCCGTTGGGAGCGCCTGCAAAGATAAGCCGGTTTTGTGCGCTCTTCCCGCGTTCTTCGAAACAATAGCTATTCCTGAGAGAAGAGGATCGATATGAAATATGTAACAATTATCGGTGATCGACAATTTATGATTGAGCTTCTGGATGATAATCATGTTATTGTAGATGGCACCACTTATGATGTGGATTTTGATGCGATCAGTGACCAGCCGGTATATTCCATGATCGTAGATGGTAAGTCCTATGAGGCTTATATGTACCCCAGTGACGAAGGCTGGCAGGTGTTGCTCCAGGGACGCCTGTATTCCGCAGTTGTCGAAGATGAACGCGAGAAACGCCTGCGCGCCGCAGCAGGTGGCAGAGTTGCTGACCGGGGTGATTTTCATCTCAAGGCTCCTATGCCGGGCCTGGTAGTCAGCATCCCGGTAGGAGAGGGGCAGGAGATCCAAAAGGGCGATGTTTTGCTGATCCTTGAATCGATGAAAATGCAGAATGAGCTTAAAGCACCTCGTAGCGGGCGGGTTGCGCGCCTGCGCGTCAAAGTTGGCGACAGTGTTGAGCAGCGCCAGACGCTGCTCAGTGTTGTTTAACCGCTTCAGGAGACATATAGTTTTCTTGAAGGGATAGGGGATGAAGGAATAGGGACTGTGAAAGATCAGGAGATCGAGGTTAAGTTCTATATTGCCGATCTGCCAGCGCTGGAAGCAAAACTGAAGCGCCTAAATGCTCGCCTGGTTCAATCCCGCACGCATGAGGTCAACTTGCGGTTTGATACTGCGGATGAGGCGTTGAAACGCTCCTTTCAGGTTTTACGCCTGCGTCAGGACAAAGCAGCTCGCATGACTTATAAAGGCCCCAGCCAGTATCAGGAGGGTGCCCGTTTGCGCCAGGAAATTGAATTCGAGGTCAGCGACTTCGAGGCCGCGCGCCGCCTTTTGGAAGCTTTGGGTTACCAGGTCAGCATGATGTACGAAAAATACCGGGCTGCTTACGAATTGGATGGAGTTGAAATCACCCTGGATGAAATGCCTTATGGGAATTTTGCTGAGCTCGAGGGCCCGGACACGAAAGCCCTGCGGATTGTAAATGAAAAATTGGGGTTGGATTGGGAAACACGGGCACCGGAAAGCTATACCACGCTCTTCGATCGCTTGCGCGAAACCATGGGTTTGACCTTTTCCGATCTTTCGTTCGAGAATTTCGGTCACCTGGATGTTTCGCCGGCCGCGTTGAATCTTCGCCCGGCCGACTCAACCCTGGAATAAGTCTGGAACGTTTCGGTTTATACGAAGTTGGGTTCAATTCCGGATTTCTAGGCTTTACTGCTGAGTTGCATAGCCAGCTTTAAATCGTCCCAATACAATGGTGTAACCGCAGAATGAATTCGAAGGAGTTCAGAGAGCAGTTTTTGCAGTTGCATGGGGTCGCCTGTGGTCAGGTAACGCGTTGGTTTACGAACTGGATCGGGGTTAAACTGATCGCTGGCTTCCAGGCGGCGGACGATCTGGCGCGCTACTGCTGGTGCAGGATCAATGACCCTTACCTTCGGACCAGTGATTTCCTGAATAAGCGGGATCACGA
>Ga0315542_1001300_pt1 | contig 15612 bp, 13 predicted proteins | sample SalMarSW160120MG_FD_202541 | JGI IMG/M metagenome (GOLD analysis project Ga0315542, IMG submission 202541) | Salt marsh sediment microbial communities from the Plum Island Ecosystem LTER, Massachusetts, United States - Salt Marsh Sediment SW1601-20 ...
ATTAGATATGAATATCGTGAAACAAAATCCCATGCGAAACATTTTTTTTCACGTAAATAAAGGGAATTTAAAAATTGCTTACATTAGATATGAGAAACAGATATGTTCAGCGGGAGCAGATACAGGGATGCAATTTCAAATGTTAGAAGCTTTAATCGAAGAAGTACATAAAATATTCAACGAGATTTATGACGTTGATTATATTTTGTCATATGGTAACTTTTCATCTGGCATTTTTAACAATTTTAAAACTCAAGTTAATGAAATTATTGCAAATTTTGAAAAATTGAGTTTAGTTAAAGTAATAAATATTCCATGTCCCGCGTGTAATAAAACTTTACCTCTCATTTTAAAGAATAGCTTTATTAAAAATGCGGAATCATATCCAGTACCTATTGTATATACACATAATGGTCATGCTCTACTAGCTTTTATCGATATGAACTTTAATGTTCGAGGTGTAGAACTAGTTAACATGACTGGTTAATATTTAAAGGTATTTTAATTATGTCTGAAGAAGAATTAGAAAACAATAAAGGATTGATATACGAAGCAGTAGTAAAAAAAACTAAAACAGGAATCACTTTTCCTAAAGAAATGAGAGCTTTATTATTTGATAGTAATGAGGATGTTTACTTTCAGCTTCGTGTTCCCAAAAATAGAAAATATATCCTATTAAAGATAATTAGTGAAGAAGAAGCGAATAAACTCTCTGGTAAGCAATTTATTTCAAAAGAAAAGAAAACAATTAGTGAAGTACCGAAGAGTGATCTAAAAAAATTATCATCCGAAAAGCAACCAAATTGGGCAGGATATTTTGTCTACGATTTCAAGAATCGAGATAAGATTCAACCCATTTTAGAATCAGCATTTTATAAGTTCGGTGAAGTCCCCTTAAACCTTGAAGATGCAATGGGTCGAGTGAAATATGTATTAGTTTCGTTTTTAACGTCCGTAAAAACTGAAAACGCGAAATTGTATTATGCTGTTGAAAAGTTTTTAATTGATGTTATTGAACAATTTAGCCATCCAAATTTACTTGATTGGATATTTGAAAAAATAATACCGAGAATTGAATCTAAATTTCTTTATGAATTAGCCTTACTAGACTTGGTGGAGGCCTCTATTCAAGCAAAGAGATGGGAAAAAGCCGAGTTATACATTTTCTACGTATTAAAAAATATTGATGATTACCCAAAATCGGAAATGTATAATATTATGAATAGTTTTAAGCAATTAGTCAAAAAAGTAAAATATGTTGAAAGATCGGATAAGATTGATATTCTATTAAAGGAAAAACTAATGGAATATGGGGAGGGTGTAGAAGATGCTGATTATAAAATTCAGATCGTGGAATTTCTCGAGGATTTAAATTATATTGAATTAGCTTATTCTCTTGCCAAAAAAGTTCAATTAAACTTACCTCAAGATAGTCTTCGTATAGATGATATACGAAAAATAGTAAAAAGGCTTCATTCAACTCCAATTACAGAGAATAAACCCAATTCAAGTTTGGATTTTGAGGAGGATGAAAATGAAGATGACGAAATTAATGAAAATGATGATTAAAATCGTACTAATCGTTTTTAGGTTTATCTAAATCATCGATTTTCTTTTCAGCTCGCTTTAGTTCATCTTCCTTAATTTTTTGCTCTTTTTCTTCAATTTTCTTCTGATGTAATTCGAGTTCAACTTGTGATAATTCCGATTCTTTTTCTATTAATTCTTCTTTTATTTTTAAAGCTTTTTCTCGTTCTTGAATAGCAATTTCCTCTAATTCTTTTTCCTTTAAATCTAATTCAATTTTTTTCTTCTTAATTTCTAAATTCTTTTTCTTTAGTTCAATTTCTTTATCGATGATTTCATTTTCTTCTTTTTTTATTTTTTTCTTAATTTTTTTTGGTAAATCTTCCGTTTTAGATGTGTCTTCTACTTCGTATTCGATACTTTCTTCTTTTAATTTCAATTTTTTCTCTTTTTCTTGGATGAGCTTTTCCTCTATTTGTTTTTCTTTTTCTTCTAATTCTAATTTCTTTTTCTTCAATTCAATTTCTTTCTTTTTCAATTCAAGCTCTTTATCAGAAATTTGAGTCTCTTCTTGCTTGATAACATTTTCTTCAGATACTTCTTCTTCCTCTTCTTCAACTATTTCATCAATTTTTTCAACTGAAACGATTGCTTTCAAAATATTATCAACACTTTGCTTGAGCTCTTCATTATCAGGATTTTCTTTAACCTGAGTTTTAATTATGCGAGTAACAAGAGATGGACTTATTGTTCCAAATGCTTTTAGCGCTTGAATTGCTTTTTCAATTACGAATGGTTTTTGATCCATCAACAAGTTTGAAATTTCAGATATTAATTCCTCATCCTCAATTTCCTTATCCCCTCCTGCCATGAATATAAGTAATTGTAATGCTGCTTCTCGAACATTTGGGTCTTCAGATTTTAGTAATTCGTCAGAGAAAGGTAGGAATAAATCACATTCATTTTCACACACATTTTTTAATAAAAGCAAAAAAGAATATCTCAATACTGAGTCTTTCTTCGAAAGATTTTCTAACAATGAAGGAATATCAATCACGAGTTGTTCTATTAAAAACCTAAGCACCGTACGTCCACCATGTAATGTTAATAACAGTTCGATAATCTCTTCTAATCTATCTAAATAGTCGTTATCAGTTGAATCTCCTAGATATAAAGCGATGATTTGAACTGCATCATCAAATCTATCATCACGTATGAAATCCTTTATTTTAACGATTTCCGGGTTTTCTTGTTTTTCTTCACTCATTTTCAGTTTTCTCTTACTTTTTTTTAATTTTAGGCCCAAATTATATAAAAATCATTATACAAACGAAAGATTATGTTAAATATTAACCTTAAATCTCTATAACGTAGAATTGGGATATTTTTATTACCTACTGAATTTGGATTTATTAGTAATTTAATTACTAAATCATCCCTTCGATTAAATGATAATTTAACCTTTACACAATATTGACTTAAAACATCTAAATCATTAGGAAAGACATTCCAAAAATAATCATCTTTTTTTGACTCATTATCTTTTAAAGGAGGTTCTTTACTAACACTTTTAAGGATATCTACTGGAATAGTTGTCGTAATTTCGAGATTATTATTTGGATTTACTTTCAGCTTAACTTCAGGAAAAAAAATTCGAGCAAATAACTCACAAAGACTTCTTAATATTTCCAAATTGGTAATGCTCTCTCTATTAGCATTACAAAGCGCATAATTCTCATTTATAAATAGAACATGTATTTTCTCTTCGAATTTGAAGATGATAAAATTCTTGTTATTCGATATGATATATTGAAAATTTTCATCTCTATTTTGGATTCGATCATCAAAGATTTTTATTGCTTCTTTAAAATCCTTTTTTGAAAGAAATTTATTTAATTTTCTATAATCCCCATGAAAAAAAACATCCAAAAAATCGATCAAATAGAGAAATGCATCATTAGGTTTATATACAACGGTTTTATTTAGAAAATCTCGCTGTACTATGCCTTTATGTACACTATAGCAAAATTTAGGCTGATCATCGATGGTTAATCCATTCATTAGGCGGAGTTTGAGCAGGAACCTTCGTGTGCAAAGAGGAGTAAGGGTACATTGAATCCTATCGATTTCACATTCTTCAAAACATAACTTATGAATTCTTGTTTTCAATAACTCGAGTAATTCTGATTGAAATTTAGAATCTAACTCTTTCTCCAAGAAGTAAACGATATGTTCAGGTAATAAAGGCATTTTTGTAGAAAATTACGCTTTAAAGCATATTATTTTTGGTCAATTATAGAAAATATGGTTCGATTTCTAAAATCTTTTACTATTTTTCTTTTCCTCTCTTAGTTAAAATATATTAGGAAGAAGAAATATATGATTATTAAGCATCTTATTTGGTATTATAAAAGAATATAACTTCATTAATTATGCTACGTCAAATACATGTATTTCATAAAGCAAAAAAACTTCCAATATTCAGTTATTCTTATGCCATAGCACTTGGAGACAAAGAATTAAAAAACGTTATAGAATTAGTTAAGTCTTATTTGGAGATGCCAATGCCAGGTAAGACATTTCAGAGACCAATTGCAGATTTTCAGATATTCTATCGATCTTCAGGAGATTATACCATAATATTCGTTGTAGATCTGATTGATCAATTAGAAAGGGTCGAAGCAGCATTAAAGGCTACTGTAGCACAATTTATAGAATTATTTAAATATCCCGAAGAGATGGAAGACTCCGAATTCAAGAAAAATCAATTTTTAGAATTCATTGAGCCATTACAACAAGAATTTCATTCAAAGATATCCATTATAGGTCCTACTAACTCGGGGAAAACATCCTTATATGAGCTATTGCGAGACGGGGATGAAAAACATATAATGAATTTTGCGAAGGTTTCAACTTATTCAATTAATAAACTCTCATTCGATATCTGGGATTTTGAACTAAAAGATAACTTCTCTCTGCTATGGCCAAAGTTTATCAGTGGTTCAGATTTGGTCATTTTTATATTTGATATATCTAATTATCATCTAAGAGTCATTGAACATTTCAGATCTCTTTATAATCAAGATGCAATATTATCAAAATTAATAATTATAGGAAACAAGCGAGATCTAATAGACGACTCAGATATTAAATTTATAAGAAATGAATTAGAGATTCCAGATTTTAATGAAATGTCGATGAAGGAAACTGAAGCAAGACAGCAGTTTGATCAAATTATTTCTGAAAAGTTAAATTTAAAAAAATCTTTGCCAGATGAATATTTCACGTTATTAAAAGAGGCAGAAAATTTAGAAGAGAAATCAAATTTAGTAATGGCAATTGCAAAATATAAAGAACTGATAAAAATGTGTGATAATTACCAAGATCTAAATTTGATACAAAATTTTACAACTAAAATAGAAAGTCTTCAAGCAAAAGTTGATGAACGAAACCAATTGAGAAAGATTAGGGAAAGTAGAAAAAAGTTTGAAATACCTGATAAAATACAATTTGATACTAAAATAAAGGTAAAGCCATTACCTGGTGAGGATCAAATCTCTCAACAAAAAGTGAAAAAATTTCAATCCTTTGGCACATTAGAAAAGGTTAATAAAGAAGAGAAATCCCTCGGGGGTCTCACTTTATTTGATAAAGATGAAAAGACAGAGGATAAAAGATTTTTGACCCCTTCGGACGTGAAAATTGATTTAAAAGGAGGAAAACCTTTAAAATCAGAACCTAAACCATTAATAATTGAAGAAAAGTTAGAGCCTACGATTGATGGAGTCATTAATCCAGATGAATTAAAAAAATTAATCGAAAAAAAAGGGAGTTCTTTAAGTATTAATCTATGTAAGCAACTTATCTCAGATCTAGAAAAAGCATTATCAAGACCTTTAAAAATTGAAGATCTCGAAATGGCAGCTGAAGTTTTTGTAAGAAATGAACTTAAAATATAATCTTTTTTTCACATTTTAATTATTGAAGTTAATCTTTATTGAAATTGATGATAGTCCTATTATGTTTGTTAAGACATAAAATGCATGAACTACCAAAATAATAATTAGACTTGTAAAGATTATTATATTAGATTGAATCTGAAACGAAAACAATGGATTTAGAATAATATAGAAAGATATAATGCTTATTGGGAATGAAACAATTAATCCTGAAATTAATGCTGATATTCCTAAAAAGCGATCTTCTTGGAATAGATTATGAACTTTATTCAGACTATCCGTATCAACTTTTTTTATTTTAAATTGTAATGGAACCATGAGCAAAAACTTAGCTAAAAATACGAAAAATATATAGTTCAAAATAATGCTATTGAATGTCAGATCTATGAAAAAAAACAATGAAGCCATGAGTAAAACGCTATTAAAATCCAATATAAATAGACATCCCAATGTTTTCCTTAAAGAAATTTTAGTTCGTCCAAAATTAATAAAAAGTTCATTAAAAATATTGAAACTTGTAACAATCAGTCCTATAATAGATATTATTAGAAAAATTAACCCGATTAGAGGTGAAAAAGGCCCAGTTAAAAAGAACGAACGTATTAGGAAGAACAGAAGAGAATATAGAGTGATCATGTAAAGACTTAAGGTTTGAAAATCAGAATCTTTAAAGAATTTATTTAAAAGCAAATTAAAAGGGAAAACACCTGCTAAAGTCCCGATGGCAAAAAGTAAAATGATTACATATATCCCAAAACCAGCATTTAATCCTATAATAGAAACATTACTTGTTAATAGGCTAAAAAAGAGAGAAACTATAAAGATACCAGCAATACCAGTTGAAATTGAAATTATAAACGGGAGGTAATCATTGAATTCTTTAGGGTCTCCACTTACAAAAAAATTAATCAAAATAAAAAATGCTAAACAAGCAAGCCAACCAGCTATAATTAAAACATTTTCTGCAAAGATTATCCCAATTAAACTTGTAGCAATCATGACGAATGAATTTTGAAAAAGGCGATCAAGATTAGGTTTTATAATGATTGAAATTAAATTATGGATTACTATTATTTCAGAAAAGAAAATCAATACGACATCAATTAGTAGGCTATGGGATTTTAAATTAAGCAATAGTTGCAGAGGATTAATAATTAGGAACGCAATAAAAACCATTTTTATTAATTTTAAGTTGAAAGCTCTGCTTTTAATCCACAAACTAAGTGTAGCTACGATTAATAGTGCTATTAATTCGATATTGATATAAATTTCTTCCATTTTAAATACCTAAATAATTAAATTTTAAAAAGTTTTTATTCTTCCTTAAATAAATCTTCTTTGTCAAGAGTAGCATTATTATTTCTAATTACTATGAATATTAAAAGAATTATACTCATTATAATGACTCCCGTGGTTATAAGTTGTATGTAAATCATTGTCAAAATCAAGTTTAATATTACTAAAATAATAATAAAAAATATAGAAATAGTGAAATTCTCATAGTTTAAAGTATTCATAATTAGACCTTTATATATTTTATAATATTCTATTTATTTCTTTATTATAAAAAACTTAAGAAAGAAGTAATATTTAGAAGTTTCTACTTCAGAAAAATTTCTAAACTTCAGAATACTAAACTTTTTTTTTCTAATGATATTAATCTGTTTAAATTAATTTATTTTAAACTAAAACTGTATAAAAATGTCAGCTATAGAAGAATTACGAGATTATTTTACTGAAATTAAAAGACTTTCATATATAAATTCCCTATTAAATTGGGATCAAGAAACTTATATGCCTTCTGGTTCTGTAGAAGGACGAGCAAAACAACTTTCCTTGATTGAAAAACTAATCCATCAACGAGTAACTGCCGATAAAACGGGTGAACTGATTAATAAAGCAAAGGAGCAAAAAGATTTAGATGTAATTCAAAAAGCATTAATCCGGGAATCAGAACGAGAATACCTACAAGCAACCAAATTACCTGAAAAATTGGTAATGGAAATTTCTGAAACAGGATCTAAAGCAGTAGAAGCTTGGAAAGGAGCTAGGCAGAATAAAAAATTAAAAGGTTCTGATTTTGAACCCTTATTAGAAAAAAATATACGATTACAAATAGAAAAAGCAGAAAAATTGGCAACCCATCCTGATCCATATTCAACCCTAATTGATTTATTTGAGCCAGGAGCAACCTATAAATGGATTGTGGATATTTTCAATAATATAAAACCAAAATTAAGTGACTTTGTTAAAAAACTCGATTTATCTGCAAATAAACCAAGGCAAGATATACTTCGTAAAAAATATGATGTAAAAAAGCAGTTCGACCTTAGTATTGAGATTGTGAAAAAGCTAAACTTTGACTTTAATCATGGAAGACAAGATCTTTCAACACATCCATTCACTACTTCATTATCCTCGATGGATACTAGAATTACCACGAGAACAACAGAGGATTTTTTAAATGAATGCATTTTTGGTACAATACATGAGACAGGGCATGCTCTCTATGATATGGGATTTAAAAAAGAAATACATGATACAATTCTAGCAGATGGATGCTCCATGGGTATTCATGAGAGTCAATCTCGCATGTGGGAAAATATCGTTGGGAGAAGCAGAGAATTTTGGAAGTATTGGTATCCGACTTTTCAAGAATATTTTCCAGAAAATTTAAGTAATTATCCGATGGAAGAGTTTTATAGATCTGTAAATGTTGTGAAGCCTTCCTTTATTCGTGTAAATGCTGATGAAGTTACTTACGGATTACATATCATCTTGAGATTTGAAATAGAAAGAGATTTGATTGACGGAAAGATAGAAGTAAGTGAGTTACCGGAAGTCTGGAATTCTAAATTTGAAGATCTTTTGGGCATTACTCCATCAGATGATGCAGAAGGGTGTTTGCAGGATATACATTGGGGATGGGGACTAATCGGATATTTTCCAACCTACTTCCTTGGTAGTCTTTATGCTTCGCAAATTTATGCCAATGCCTTAAATAAAAATCCAAGTTTACCCAAAAATTATGAAAAAGGAGAATTTTCATTTCTTCTTACATATTTAAGGGAAAATGTTCATCAATATGGTGCAATTTATAGAGCCAATGAATTAATTAGAAGAATAACTGGAGAAGACTTGAATCCAGACTATTTCTTCAAGTATATTGAGGAAAAATTTTTACCTATTTACAATTTGTAATTTTTTTAACCTCTATTTATTAAAAAACCAACTTTGGCTTCATTAATAACAAAATTGATAAATCTGATTTTTTAACTATGAATTATTCAAGTATTTATGCCTAATGAAAAAAAACAAACTTCAGCTAAACAGTTAGACCCAACCCAGAGAATGTTGAAAGCAATGGCTTTTTTAAAGCCTGATCATGTTCCTATACTGTTTTTCCCGGAATTTGATTTGATGGCTGATTTTGCAGAAAAAAAAGTAAAAGATTATTTATCTGATGTAGACTTACAGATTGAAACTGGAGAAAGATTTAAGGAACGATTCCCTGAAGCATATTGTGCCGTTTCAATATATCAACCTTATGCTGTTGCTGAAGCTTTGGGTTGCAAGTTAATGGAACCGGAGGATTTAATTCCATCAGTAATAGAACGTGCCATTAAAGGCCCTAATGAGATAGAATCGTTTAAAGTTCCTGAAAATTTATGGGACGTGCCGGGTACGGGAGATTGGCTCAAAAAAATCGAATATTCATTAGATTCTGGAATTAGACCCGCTGGAACAGGAGAATTCGGACCAGTTGAGATAGCGGGATTAATTTATGGATATGATAAATTAATGTTCCATTTTATTAAAAAGCCAGATTTAATGCATAATCTAATTGAAAAGTGCATGAACATTGTTATTCAATTTCAGAAAGAATGGGTTAAATTAATTGGTGGGTTCTCTACAATAATAATGATAGCTGATCATGTTAGTGGATTTATGAATAAAAAACTAGTGGATGAATTTTTTAGTCCTTATCATGCACGAGTTTGTGAGGAATTAAAACCCCTGACTGGAGCGATGATGTATCATTCAGAAAATCGCAGCGATCATTTTCTTCACGAAATTGGAAATTGGGGGTATTCATTATTTCATGGACAAGAATGGGGAAATCATGTTAAAGCAAAGGAAATTGTTTCGAATTTGGAGAATAAATTTGCACTTATAGGACAAATCCCAGGAAGAGACGTAATGTTGCGTGAACCTAATGAAATAGTATTAGAACAGAAAATAATTGAAAATATTAAAATTTATGGTCCTGGCAGTGGATATATTTTATCAACTGGTGGTGGAGTAAATCGAGGAACTCCATTAGAGAGATTAGATATGATGATTAATTTAGCAAAAAAATATGGTAGGTACAAAACAAAAAAAACCTTAATAGATCCAAATTTAGAACAACTATAAATTTTTGAATAAACAAATAATCATTAATTAGTTAAACTATACGAGTTAATGTAAATGGAAAAATTACAACAATTAAAAGAGTATTTTGCTGAAATTGTTAGATTAAATTATATTAGATCCCTTTTAAGCTGGGATCAAGCTGTTTATATGCCCAAGGGAGGAAATATAGGGCGATCAGAACAAATTGCATTAATGAGTCAATTAGTTCATAAAAGAATCAAATCAGAAAAAACAAATCACTTGATAAAAGAGGCTGAAAAAGTCCCAAATATGAATGACATTGAAACTGCCTTAGTCAGAGAAGCGAGACGAGAATATGATCATGCAATTAGGATTCCCGATGAATTAATAGGAGAGATTTCTAAACAAGCATCTATCGGGTTTATTAAATGGGAAAAAGCAAGAGAAAAAAGTGATTTTTCAATATTTAAACCATCACTAGAAAAGATAATCGAATTGAAAAAGGAATATGCTGAAAAGCTCGCTACAGGCCCCACTCCTTATTCGACTTTAATCGACCTTTATGAACCTGGTGCTACTTATAGCTGGATTTCATCCATATTTACCGAACTCAAACCAAAACTAATAAAAATTGTTAAAAAGTTAGGTGCATCTAATAATAAACCTTCTCAAGCAGTATTGAAGAAAAAATATGACCCTGAAAAACAATGGCAAATTAGTATTGAAGTAATAAAGAAGTTAAATTTCAATTTTGATGTTGCTCGCCAAGACAAATCGACTCATCCCTTTACCACTTCAATCTCATCGAACGATACCCGCATAACTACTCGTATTAATGAAGAATTTCTTCCAGCATGCTTATTTGGAACGATTCATGAATGTGGTCATGCTTTATATCAAATGAATTTTATGGAAGAAATTCATAATACCTTGTTAGCTGATGGATCATCTATGGGCATTCATGAGAGTCAATCAAGGCTATGGGAAAATATTATTGGAAGAAGCAAGGGATTCTGGAAATTTTGGTTTCCACAATTTCAAGAGACATTTCCAAATGTTTTAAAGGATTATCCTTTAGAAGAATTCTATCGATCTATCAATGTGGTTCAACCTTCTCTTATAAGAGTAGAAGCTGATGAAGTAAGCTATGCCCTTCATATCATTTTGAGATTTGAATTGGAAAAAATGATTGTTGAAGATTCAGTTGAAGTAGATGAACTACCCGAATTGTGGAATGAAAAAATGGAAAACTTGCTTGGTATACTACCACCAAATGACGCACAAGGAATACTCCAAGATGTACATTGGTCCGGCGGTGGGTTTGGTTATTTCCCTAGTTATGCTTTGGGCAACCTCTACGCTGCACAAATTTATAATAAAGTACTTTCCGATATCCCAAATTTACGGATTGATATCGAAAATGGAAGATTTTCGATCCTATTAGATTACTTAAAGGATCATATTTATCAATATGGAAAAACATATTACGCCCGAGATTTAATCAAGAAAGTGTCTGGAGAAGATCTCAACCCGATGTATTTTATAAACTATATTGAGAAAAAATTCTATCCAATCTATGGAATATAATCTTTTTTAGGATATTCTACTCAAAAACATTTAACCCTGAGAAATATGTTGCTACGTGTGAAAAAGTTCTCTGAGAAGTTACTCCAACCACTTGCGAGAAAAATCAAGAGAATTCCTGCAAATTTTATTACGATTGGTGGTATGATCTCTACTATAATCGTGTTTTTTGGCTTTATTTTTAAATTACCACTTCTATTTGTCATTTTTCTTTTCATAACTGAATTTTTAGACCAATTAGATGGCGTAGTTGCAAGACTTCAAGGTCCTACAATTTTAGGAGCCTTTTTAGATTCAACTCTGGATCGAATTGGTGACTTTTTTTTATATTTTGGGTTAATTCTTGGGCTTTATACTTCCATAGAAATAGGATTAATAGCTTTAGTAGGTGCTTTCCTAACTAGTTATACGAGGGCAAAAATAGAAGCTTTAGGAATCGACAATTTATATGGAGTGGGACTATTGGAACGAACGGATAGAGTTCCAATATTATTTATTGGATCATTAATACAGATTTGGATTCCAACGGCTTTAATGTGGACATCTATATTTCTTGCGATTGGATCAACCATAACAGTAATCCAGCGTATTATGTTTGCTTACCTAAAATTTAAAGAGAAAAAGGCAGAATAATAGGAATTAAATCAAATTTGTATATTTCTCTTTTTATAATTTATTAAAACATCTTGACAGATCATTAGCTAGAGAATTGGTTATGATTGTTTCGGAAGTCAATATTAAATTAGTGATATTAGGCACTGGTGAGGTCGGAAAGACATCTATAGTTCAATCTTATCTAGGAAAAGAAGTTCCTTCCACATATATCCCTACAATAGGAAGCAACATCTCTCGGAAAGAATATAGACTTGAAAACGAGCATATAAGAGTAAATTTATGGGATATCGGAGGACAGAGATCTTTTAATCCAATAAATCATAGCTTTTTTAATAAAGTTGACGCCGCTTTTCTGGTATTTGATTTATCTGAGCTAAAAGAATCATTAAATGAACTTCAAAAAGTGTATTTAAAACAAATCAAAGAATTTTCCATAAAATTAAGGGAAATTTCTGAAATAATTAATTTGTATCAAAATAAGCTATCCCCTATTAGTTAGTCTATTAATTCAACCGTCAAGTTGTAGATTTAATCATGATTAAAATTATAATTTGGATTATAGTAAACCGTGAAATTACACTTATTAAAAGTAGGTAAAATTCGATCTAATGCAAAATCAAGAGCCAGATATATTAAAAATCTGTCATCTTTGATGTAATTTACTATCTTTACATCAAGTTTACCAACTCCAATACCCATTGCGTGAACGTAATTTATTTCCCAGTCTATAAAAACTAAATTTTCACTTGTGCTTGGAAGTGGTTGATAACTGACTGGGAGGCTCCTCGTCTCATTTAAATATATATATTTGACATTAAAAAAATCAACAGAATTGATAGCATAATGCTTATCAGTAAGAGTATGATTCCCACATGAATTTACGTTGTAAGGTAAGAAATCTTGAGTATAATCACAGATTCGAGACCATTTAAAGCAATTAACGAATTGAACCCGGAGTTGTCCATAATTAGAAGTTGCAGTTATATTATAACAATCTAAAGATGAATCATCTATTTTACTCGTTTGGTAAAAATTCTCATCAACTTCTTCAAAAGAACCAACTGGTTTTATAAATACTTTACTGCCAGTTATAGTAGATAGCGAAACCTGACTCCTCATAATTGAGAGAGGACACCAAATCTTAACTCTAAAATCTGTATTTGAGTAAACGTTTAAGTTGACATTATTAGATTTAATAAAATGATTTGCCCAATAAAATTGAATATATCCATTATTCGAATTTAAATTTATGTCTGCTATTGAATTAAACTTAACATTCCAAATATCATGTAATTGCACGCCAGTATTTGAGTTACAAACGAAATTATTTGAAAAAACAAGATGATCCAAAGTTGTTTTTATCTTTCCGGTATCGCTTGACAAGCGAAAATCTCCATAAATTAAGCTTTTGTTTAACTTGATATTCAGTTCCCCTGAAGTACTCTTAAAAAAAAAATCTTTTATTTCGACATTGAAAGCGTTAAAATTAATATTGCCGACTTCTGTATTCGATATAAAACTATAAAGAAACATAGGATTGAAAAATATTTTCAGATTTAAGGAATCTATATCTATGTTTTTCTGAGTATCAATGAGTATCTTTATTTTAGTATCTTGAACTGTATATTTTGTTATGATACATTGTTGAGGTAGATAATAACCAGAATATTTAATGTCCCATTTAACTTCGATTATATTTGAAGAAGCTTGATTCATTTCTATAAAAAAGATATTCCCTACTGGAACCTGGGTATTAATCTCAACTTTAGATGCATTCCTAGTGAAGTTTGAGATTTGAGTCGAAGCACTAGCGCTTTTTATGGGCACATTTAAATAAATAATTAAAGCTGTTGAAGAAAGAATAATCACACCACCAATAGCTAAAATAATATTAATAATATCGCTTCTTTTCATATTTTATCGTTAGTTTGTCTCTGTTTCAACATTGAATTTATCTTACTAGTAAAAAGAAATTCAGTAAACTTATAAAAGTAATCTTCTCTCGATGAGTTTATGATTTAAAATAAAAAAGATGATTATTCAAAATGTTTATTAATTTGGACGTAATCTAGGGGGAGGCACGAATACTTTTCTCATCCCTTCTAATAAGGAAATTGCATTTTCAGGGCAAAAGTGAGCACAAACTCCGCATCCAATACAATACTCTGCATTTCTTATTGCTTTATCATTATCATCAAGTTCAATAGCATCAGTAGGGCAACGCTCAACACAGATACCACATCCGACACAAAGTTCTTGATCAATGTTAGATAAATAATTGGTGGAATTAATCATTGGCATTGTCCCACCTTTCCACAATTCAAAAGTTCCGCAACAATCCTTGCAACAGTTACAGATGGAAGTTTCATCTTTAGAAATGTTTCCTTGAGGATGGTATACTTTATGAACCAACCCAGCTTCCGCAGCATCATCAATTAACTTTAAAGCTTCTTCTTGAGAAATTAATCTTGAAAATCCATTTTCAGAGGTAAATTTAGCAGATTTCCCAAGTGTAAAGCAAATTTCTCTCGGGGCATCATACTTACAGGGTTCACCTAATAAATCATGATGTTGCCTGCAAAAACAGTGCCCTACAGCAATATCATCAAAACTTCGGATGATTTCCTTAATATCTTGTTTAGGTAAAATCTTTTCACCTGGGGAGTCAATTTCTTGATTGATTTCTATTTCGATCTCTTTACCATCAATATTTTTTAGAATCGGAATTGTTCGATCGACGGGTGGGACAACAGAAAATGCTGGAAGAAACATATCGTATTTCTCTTGAATTATATCCCTTATTTCTCCAAAAAGTTTTTTAAAAAGGACGGCTACTTTTTTTTCCTCATCCGTATATTTAATTTTCTTCATAAGGTAATATTCAAATATACCAATGAAGATAGGTGGCAAAATTCTGTAGATTGTTAATCCTTTTGAACTTTGTGATTTAAAAACGGCTCCCTTTTTAACTAATGGTTCAATTATGTTTAATATTTCATCTTCTTCCATTTTACTATACTTTTTTAGTTCTTCCATCGTTTGAGAAGTTTTCCTTCTGAAAGCCTTTATTATAAATTCTGCTTCTTCAGATGTGTAAAGAATCTTTAAAATTTCCATAAGTGTATCTGTTACTGGAAATGGAAGCATACCCGCTTTGATAATAATATTTCCCGCTTTTTTATATAATTCATCTGACATTTTTGTTAAAAAACCTTTATCCTTTACTGATATATTCTGATTAAATTTAATAATTTATAAAAGAATAATTTTTGGTTAATAACTAAGTTAAAATTTGAAATTGACACAATCACTAATATAACAACTACTAAATTTATTGAAAAAAATGGTTAATGTTTTAATAGTAGGTCATGGTGCACGAGAACACGTAATAGGAGAAACTTTAGTTAAATATGGTGCAAGACCTTTTGCATTCATGAGTTTTAAGAATGCTGGATTAGAAGATTTAAGTCAAGGAAGAATCAAGATACATTCTGAAACTGATTTTAAAGAAATCACAAATTTTTGTAAAGCAAATAAAATTGATTTTGCT
>Ga0315542_1001301_pt1 | contig 15595 bp, 10 predicted proteins | sample SalMarSW160120MG_FD_202541 | JGI IMG/M metagenome (GOLD analysis project Ga0315542, IMG submission 202541) | Salt marsh sediment microbial communities from the Plum Island Ecosystem LTER, Massachusetts, United States - Salt Marsh Sediment SW1601-20 ...
GGGTGTGAAGATCGGCTACGCCAGCTATCTGGCCACACCGCCCAGAGCCCGAGCCTGGATGCATGCTTCGGGTGCGATCATGACGAAGCTCGTCCCGCTGCTCAACCTCGGTGCGGCCTGGGGGGCAGGTGCCCCGGGATGGACCGTCTGGCTTCTGATCATTCTGGAACTCGTGATGATCGCCACCGACGTCCTCTTCTCGACGAAGAACTCGGATTGGAAGAAGTTCAAGCGAGAGATGAGATACGTTTCGTGACAGGTCCCCAAGCGTGTTCACCGGATCCCAGCATCGGTATTTCCACCGCTTCACCCTCTTGCTGACGACTGGGAGCGCAGCTCCCACTACACCACCAGAACTGCGGCTCCCGCGACCCTTCCCTCACGCAGGTCCAGCAGCGCCTCGTTTGCGCGTTCGAGCGGATACGTTTGGACGAGCGTCGTGACGGGAATGTCCGCTGCGAGTTGCAGGAACTCCCGTGCATCGGCCTTGGTGAAGTTGGCGACGCTCCGGATCTGCCGCTCCAGCCACAGGTGGCGATAGTCGAACGCGGGGATCTCGTCGAGGTGGATCGCGTTGATCGCGACAATCCCGCCCCGGTCCAGCGCTTTCAAAGCGCTCACCGCAACCGACCCGACGGGTGCGAACGTGACCGCCGCATCCAGGCGAACCGGTGGCTCGTCATCGTATGCTCCTGCCCAGACCGCACCCATGTCCAGGGCGCGACGACGCTCTACCTCGGATCGGCTCGCCACGTACACCTCGCACCCCCAGTGTCGAGCAACTTGAAGGGAGAGCAGCGCCGATGCACCGAAGCCGTAGAGGCCGAGCTTCCCGCCGGGCTGGATCCCGGACACTCTCAGAGACCGGTACCCGATCACCCCACCACACAGCAGAGGAGCGACCTCTACATCTCCGACGCCGCCAGGGAGCCGGAATGCGAATTGGGCATCGACCACTGCACGTTCGGCATATCCGCCATCTCGGTCCCAGCCTGTGAACACGGCGGATTCACAGAGATTCTCGCGGCCCGATCTACAGAATCCGCACTCCCCGCAGCTGCCGCCGATCCAGCCAACCCCGACACGGTCGCCAACTGTCCAACCGGACACTCCGTCACCGACCTCGGCAACGATCCCAACGATCTGATGTCCCGGTGTGACGGGGTGACGATGCTGTTCGATGTCCCCTTCTACCTCCTGGAGGTCCGTCCGGCACACACCGCATGCCGCAACGTCCATCAACAGCTGGCCGGGACCAAGTGACGGCTCATCGGCTTCCTCGAGTCGGAGCGGCCGCTCATCGACTGGTCGTGGCTCGTGAAGACGCTGGGCTTTCATGGATCAGAGGCTAGCGACAAGCCCCACAGCCCGGTGCAAGCACCCCTCAGGCTGTCGCCTGTCGCCACTCCGAAACAACTTTGCGGCAGGATGCCACGCGCCCGGGCCCGAGTCGGTAGGCTTGCGCAGACGTGGAGGGTAGGAATCGCACCAGCTTGAGGCTTCTCTCCATCGCGGGAGGCCTGCTACCGGTCGCCGCCGTCGTCGGCGCGCTGCTGATCGGCGCGGTGATGCTCCTAGTGCTCGGAGCAGACCCGATCAAGGGTTTTTCCGCACTCATCGAGGGCTCGTTCGGATCGCTGAAAGCCCTCTCAGATACGGCATCCAAGGCAGTCCCACTGCTGCTCGTCGGTGTCGGGATCACCATCGCGTTCAGAGCGAACGTCATCAACATTGGCGGAGAGGGGCAGATCGTCCTCGGAGCCATGTTCGGCACAGGCACGGCCCTCCTGTTTCCGCACCTCCCAGGCTGGTTGCTGCTTCCCCTCGTGATGATCGCTGGGTTCGCGGGCGGTGCGCTGTGGGGCGCGATTCCGGGCGCGTTGAAGGCGTACTTCAGTGTCAACGAGATCCTGTCCACGATCATGCTCAACATCGTGGCCGTCCAGATCATGAACTTCTTCCTTCAGGGACCCTGGATGGATCCCGCAGAGGTTGAAAAGGGCAGTCGAATCCCCCAGACGGCACGACTCCCTCAACAAGCCGACCTCCCTCTCCTCCTGAAGAACACGCGCCTCAACATCGGGTTGGTCATCGCGGTCGTCGCAGCCATTCTCGTCTACATCTTCCTGTGGCGCATGACCGAAGGGTTCCGGATCAGGGCTGTGGGATTCAACCCGTTCGCGTCCCGCTACGCGGGAATGCAGGTCAACAACCGCATCGTGCTCGCCTTGACCCTGTCGGGTGCGCTCTGCGGCCTCGCCGGGGCAATCCTCGTGTTCGGCAGCGAGTCGCATCGGTTCGTCACCGACGGCTCGGCAACCGGCTTCACGGGAAGTGCAGGCTTCAACGGAATCGTCGCCGCGCTCTTCGGCGGCCTCCATCCAATCGGCACCATTCCGGCTTCGGTGCTTTTCGGAGCGCTGCTGGTGGGAGCCAACAAACTCCAGCGCGTCGTCCAGGTTCCTTCCGCGCTGATCATCGCGTTGAACGGCCTCGTCGTCGTTTTCGTCGTCAGTTCGGCAATCTGGAAGCGGCGCCTCGATCGCCGCATTCAGCTCTCGGCAAGCCGCGCCAATGATCCCGGAGGCGGCCCATGAGCGAGTTCTTCAAGATCGCGGCGCTCGTCACCACGGCGAGCACGGGAATTCGGTACGCGACCTCATACCTCTACGCGGCCATCGGTGAGACGTTCGGGCAGCGCAGCGGCGTACTCAACCTTGGTGTCGACGGCATCATGCTCCTCGGGGCGTTCGGCGCCTACTACACGACACGGCAGACCGGAAACCTCTGGTTGGCAATGCTCGTCGCCGCCGTGATCGGACTCATCATGGGGCTGGCAATGGCATTCGTGAGTGTGACCCTCCAGGCGGAACAGGGCATCAGCGGCATCGGCTTCTATCTCTTCGGGCTCGGGATGAGCGATCTGCTCTTCCAGAAGCTCGTCGGGACACCCCTCCCGATCCCCGGCTTCCCACAGATCCGCATCCCGTGGCTGAGCGAACTCCCGGTCGTGGGACAGTTGCTGTTTTCCCACAGCATCATCGTGTATGGCGCCTTTCTGCTGGTCCCGATCACCACATACGTACTGAACCGAACCACGATTGGTTTGAAGATCCGATCGGCGGGGGAGAACCCGGCTGCCGCCGACACGCTCGGCGTGTCGATCGCCAGAGTCCGCTACGGGACAGTCATGTTCGGCAGCATGCTCGCGGGTATCGGAGGTGCCGCCCTGACCACCGAGCTGCGGATCTTTCAGTCGAACCTGACGGCAGGCCAGGGTTTCATCGCGGTGGCGCTCGTCTACTTCGGTGCCTGGCGCCCCGTCGGCGTGATGTACGGGGCGCTTCTCTACGGCCTCGTGGCCTCGACCGTCCTCCAGTTGAAGACGCTCGGAGTGATTCCGCGGTCCGTCTCGGACCTCGCGACGATGCTCCCGGCGGTCATCACGATTCTCGCACTTGTCGTCGCCGTTCAGCGGGAACGCCAACCGGCGGCGCTGACGAAACCGTACCAACGAGGGGGCTAGCCCCCGGGAAGGAAACACCGAGGATGAAACGACTATCAGTCATTCTGGTGCTGGTGTTCGCGCTGGTCGCGGCCGCGTGCGCCAGTGGCACCAGCTCAACAACAACTACGGCGTCGACAGCCACGACCGAGGGAACCACGCAGGCCGCTGCCGAACCGTTCAAGATCGCGATGATCGCTCCTAGCGCCATCAACGACCTTGCGTTCACGCAGAGCATGTACGACGCGCTGCTGGCCATTCAGACCGAAATGGGTGGCGAGTCGGCGGTCCAGATCGACTACACGGACAACGCCTTCGTCGTCGACGACGCCGCGGCAGCCGTCCGTGACTACGCCGATCAGGGCTACGACCTCGTGATCGCTCACGGTTCGCAGTACGGCTCCTCGCTCCAGGAGATCGCACCCGACTATCCGAACACGTCCTTCGCGTGGGGCACCGCCGGCGACACGTTCGGCCTCTCGAACGTCTTCGCCTATGAGGCCGCATCCGAGGAAGGCGGATACGTCGAAGGTGTGATGGCTGCCGCACTGTCCAAGTCCGGAGTGCTCGGTGTCATCGGACCGATCGAGGTTGGAGATGCGAAGCGGTACGTGGACGGCTTCGTCGCCGGAGCCACTGCCCAGAACCCGGCGATCGATATCAAGGTCAACTACACCGGATCGTTCAGTGACGTCGCGCTCGCCGCTGCCGCGGCGACGACCGAAATCGGTCAGGGCGCCGACGTCTTGACGGGCAGCGCCCAGATGGTGACGGGCGCCGTGGGTGTCGCTCAGCAGGACGGCGTCCTGTGGTTCGGCACGCAGGCCGACCAGGCTCAGCTGGCCCCGGACATCGTCGTCGCCTCCCAGGTCTACGAGTGGCAGGTCGTCGTCGACCAGATCATCTCGCTGATCAAGGGCGGGACGTTGGGTGGCCAGTCGTTCGTGATTGATCTCGCCAACGGCGGTGAAACGATTGCGTACAACCCGGGCTACTCGCTGTCTGAAGACACGAAGGCACTGGCCGAGAAGACGATCGCAGGCATCATCGATGGTTCGATCGAGCCGCCTCGTCCGGCAGCCAGTTCCTAGAAGGAGCGACACGATGCATCCCCAGGGCACCGACACGAGCGCCGGCATCGATTTGGAGATGCGCGGCATCGTCAAACGGTTCCCTGGGGTGCTCGCCAACGACCACGTCGACTTCGACGTGCGCCGCGGGGAGGTGCACACCCTGCTCGGTGAGAACGGCGCCGGCAAGTCGACGTTGATGAAGATCCTCTACGGTCTGCACCAACCCGATGAGGGCCAGATCCTCATCGACGACGAGCAGGTGCATATCTCGTCCCCCGCCGATGCCATCCGTCACGGCATCGGCATGATCCATCAGCATTTCATGCTCGTGGAGACCATCACGGTTGCAGAGAACGTCGCGCTCGGACTCAAGTCGAGTCGTGGTCCGCTCATGGATCTCGACGTCGTCTCCGCTCGGATCGAGGAGCTCTCCTCGGCATACGGAATCAAAGTCGATCCGGCCGCCTACGTCTGGCAGCTCTCGGTCGGCGAGCAACAACGGGTCGAGATCATCAAAGCCCTCTATCGCAACGTTTCGCTCCTTGCGCTCGACGAGCCGACAGCGGTTCTCACGCCTCAAGAGGTGGACGACCTCTTCGTCACCCTGCGACGGATGGCATCGGAGGGACATCCGCTGATCTTCATCTCGCACAAGCTTCATGAGGTCCTCGACATCTCCGACCGCATCACGGTGCTCCGCAACGGCCGCAAGATCGGCACCGTCCCCAAGGAAGGAGCGACCAAATCGAGCCTCGCGTCGATGATGGTCGGCCGTGAAATCGCGCTCGAACGCTCGCACGACGCCGTCCAGATCGGCGAGCCGGGGCTCCAGGTAAGGGGTCTGCATGCCTTGAACGACCGCGGGCTCCCGGCCCTCGATGGGGTCGACCTGGAGGTTCGGGCAGGAGAGATTCTCGCCATCGCGGGCGTCTCAGGCAACGGCCAGCGGGAACTCGCCCAGGTGATTGCCGGGTTGCGGCAGGCCACCGAGGGGACGGTCCTGTTGAACGGCGTCGATGTCACCGCTTGGAAGATCAAGGATCGACGCAACGCCGGACTCGCCTACATCCCGGAGAAGCGGATGCGGGACGGCGTCATTCAGCAGTTCACCATCGCAGAGAACCTCCTGCTCCACGAGTACGACAAGGCGCCCTTTGCTCGGCGGGGCTTCATCAACTTCTCGGCCGTGGAGAAGCACTCCGAGGAGCTGATCCAGAGCTTCAAGGTCAAGACGCCGTCTCAGAAGACGCTGATGTCGACGTTGTCCGGCGGCAACATCCAGAAGGCGATCCTGGCGCGTGAACTGTCGGGGAACCCGAAGGTGCTCATCGCTGCACAACCGACACGAGGTGTTGATATCGGAGCAACCGAGTACATCCATCAGCGTCTGCTCGATCAGCGGATGATCCACAACAAGCTCCTCGATCAGCGCAAGGCGGGAACTGCCACCCTTCTCATCTCGGAGGATCTCGACGAGATCCTGATGCTCGCCGACCGCATCGCGGTCATCTATGAAGGCCGCATCATGGGCATTGTCGAGCGTGCTGATGCCACAGTCGAACAGCTCGGCCTCATGATGGCCGGCGTCACAGACGACTGAGGTTCGGAGCCAAGCGTTCGCCGTCAGCCGTTCGCTCTCGGCACGTGTGGCATCGACTCCGTGAGTCCGTTCATGATGGTGACCATGGTGGCTGCCGGTTCAAGGAGAACGCTTGCGCCGTCCTCACCCGACGCGTCCAGGACCGCAAGAGAGTCGGGGTCCAGGTGCACCTCTCCCCTGGGACTCCTGTAGCTCAGGGCGCCGTTCATTTCGACGCGATGGGTCTCTCCGCCGAATCGGCCCTCCATCGCGTCGTCGAACAGCATGAACGCGTTGTCCGACTGGGACAGGAAGTCCTCGCGATTCAGGTACAACCGTGGCTTGTCCCGGTACGGTTCTCCCGCGGTCGGACAGAACGTCACACAGTTCCCGCATTCGTTGCAGAAGTCGGTGAGCACGGCGATCTGGTATCCCTGATCGACGGCGAACGGTACGGCATCGGCGATCTCGTATGAATCGGCACCAAATCGAACGGCGGTCAACTCGAAGGACACAGGCTCCATGGCGTACGTCATCAAAGCCATGTTCGGGCAGACACCGACGCAGATCGAGCAGTACAGGTCGCAGTCGAGGCACCGTGACGCCTCCTTCTGAGCCTCCTCAACCGTGTATGCATGGGTGCCCATCCGGAAGTTCTTTCGTTCTTCCAGCGGGACATGCGTCACCGGGACCCGGTAGTCGCGGTGCGCCTTGCGTACCAGGACATCGGCCACCGAGAACACCGGCAGATTGCGCGGGGCCGGCGGCACCGTTGTTCCTTCTCGAGCAAGAATCGTCGTTGCTGCCGTCTTCGCATCGCCGGCCGCTTTCACGATCGATGCCGGACCCGGCGCTGCCACGTCGCCTGCCGCAAACACGCCCGGGATCGATGTTTCCATCGTCGCCGAATCGACGTCGAGGTAGCCGCTTCTGGTCAACGCCGGCATCTCCTCGTCGAAGAAATCGATGAGGGCATGCTGGCTGATCGCCAGGATCATCGTGTCGAAGGGGATCTCGAACTCGGAACCCTCGATCATGTATGGGATCTTCCTGCCCGAGCGGTCCCTGTCACCCCGATACTCGTTGCGGACACACACGAGACCCGCGAGCGCGCCGCTTTCGACGTGAAGCTCGATCGGTGTCGTGAGCTCCTCCACGGCGATGCCTTCCTCCAGCAGCAGGTGGACCTCTTCTCGGTCGGCGGGCATCTGATCGATAGTGCGTCGGTACACGACCGTCACGTCGTCGGCGCCAAGGCGCCATGACGTCCTTGCGCAGTCCATCGCTGTGTCACCGGCTCCGATTACGGCAACTCTCGACCCGATCTCTACAGGGTGTCCTTCCCGTGCAGCCCTCAGAAAGTGGAGAGCGTCCATGACCCCGTCGGCGTCCTCTCCTTCGAGGCCGAGACGTTTGCCGATCTGCGCCCCTGCCGCGACGATCACGTAGCGGTATCCCTGCTTGCGGAGCTGGGATACCGTGAAGTCACGTCCGGCGACCTGCCCGAACCTCGTCTCGACACCGAGGTCGTCGACTACACGCATGTCCTTGTCGATGTGCTCCTGCGGCAAGCGGTATTCGGGTATCGCCCCGGCCACCATTCCGCCCGGATAGGGGTGCTGTTCGAACATCGTCACCGCGAAGCCTTCGGCAGCCAGCAGCTCGGCCGCCGACATGCCGGCAGGGCCTGCACCGATGATCGCTACCTTCACCTCCCTGGAAGCATTCTGCTCCGGGCGAGGAGGCTCGGTCTCGAGTGTCATGACAAACCGCTTCATATCCCTGATTGCCAGCGGCTCGTCGTAGTGGGTTCGAATGCATGTCTGCTCGCACAGGTGATCACACACCTGTCCGAGGATCGTCGGGATCGGATTGTCCTGCCGTGTCACGTCGACGGCCCGTCCCCAGTCCCCTTCCCGAACCGCTCTCATGTACTCGGGAACCCGCTGGTTCACCGGACACTCGTCTTCGCAAGGGGCGGCGATGCAGTCGAACAGATCGAGCGGCCGGACTGTCTTGGAACGGCTTCGGAGGAACGACCCCTTCTTCAGATCCCACGACGCTCGTACCTCATCCGCATAGCGGTTCAGGTTCTCGCCTGAGGAGGTGCGTACCAGATCCTCGCCAATCCCCCCTCCTGCCGCGGCAGTACGGACGATGAACTCGTCACGGTTCGAGGCGCCGGCATGGTCGAACGCATCGTTCGTCGTTTCGAAGTACTGGAGCATGCGCATGTATCCACCGGACTTGAGCAGGTCGGAGCACACGGTGATCGTGCTCATCCCGGCAGCGAGAAGCCATGGAACGTTGAACGCGTCGGCGCCGCCGGCGAACGACATAAGCAGTTCTCCGTCGAACTCGTGGTTCAGTTTGTTGGCAACGTTCGTTGTGATCGCGTGCAGTGCCCTGCCCGACATGTACATGGTTGGGTCCGTGAACACATCCCTGAAGTTGAGCACTTCAAGTGTGTTGGTGAGCTTCACACCGAACGTGAGACCCTCCCGATCTCCGATGGCTTTGAGCCTGCGCAGCATCGGAACAGCGTCCTCGTATCGCAGATCATGGCCGAAGGCCTCGTCTGGAACCGGAACGTCCACGTACCCGAGGTCCTCGAGGATCGTACGAACCCCCTCAGGACCCAAGAGGGTCGGGTTGAGTTTGACGCTCGTATGGAGGTGGCGTTCCTCCATCAGATACTGGCTGATCATTTCGATCTCGTCCGGGGGGCAGCCATGCATCGTCGACAGGGTGATGGTGTCCGACATCATGTTCGGGATATCGATATCCCGAACATCCGGGTAGTCCTCGGCCACGATGTCGACGATCTCGGAAAGGCGGTCGGATCCGTCTCGCATCGAGTCGAGGTACCACTGGACATTCGGCTGATGGATGCCTGCGTAGTCGTATCCGACGCTCATGTTGAAGATGAGACCAGGACCCTCGCCGGGAAAGCCGAGCTTCTTGTGCAGGGCGTGTATCAGGACCCACGCACGGAGGTACTCCTCGAAGGACTCATGGACCTTGAGCTCCTGTGACCATTCGACGTTGTAGCCTTCGTCCTGGCAGTCGATGCACGGTTTGGGGACGTCCAGCTCGTCGAGTGTTTGGACCGTCTTCAGCTCGATGAATCTCGCGCCGTGCAGCCACGCGACGATGATGTTCTGCGCCATCTGCGTGTGGGGGCCGGCCGCAACGCCGAACGGAGTGTCGATCGTCTGTCCGTACACCGACGTCTTGAACCTGTCATCTGGACTCGGAACGAAGAACGCCGAACGCGGAAACCCGAAGACCGTGTCCTCGGCATCCAGCTCAGAGAACACCCAGTGGCTCAGCGCACGGGCACTGATCGGATGAAAACGGTCGGACATGCTCACACTCCTCTCACAGGCGGGCGTGAAGGCGTTTGGCCTGCTCACGCGCCTTCGCCCTGATCTCCTCTGCATCGACTTTGGTCGGACGTCCATTCTCGTAGACGACCTCACCCCCGACGGCGACTTCCAGCGGCCGCACACCCGGCGTGAACGCAAGATGCCATGGATCCATCGGCTCGTAGGACCAGGTCACTTCGTCCTCGAGCGCCTCGGGAGCGATGCGCCACCCCTCCTCTAGCCACCCCCATGCCGTCTCCGGAGACGCCGTCACGTCGACGGAGCGCTGCATCACGTACGCGAGGCGGAACGACTCGATCATGGCAGCGCCGATCCCGTCGGTACCGAGTGCGACCGGGTTCGGGAAACGTGCGGGATTCGCATATCCGACCGCGTTGTTGAGGTTCGATCGTGGGTTGTGCACGATCGTGCCAGGCAGGCCGTGATCGGTCGGCAAGTGCACCGCGTGGATCAGCAGCCAGTCATCGACCGCCAGGCCTTCCAGTTTCGCAACTGCGTCGGAATCGGCATCTCCTTCGGCGACGTGCACATGCACCCCGACTCCGAGGTCTGCGGCGAGCCCTGCTGCCGCGTCCAAGCTCTCGTCGGTGCATGTGAAGGCGGCATGAATGCCGACGAGGCCCTTGCCGCCCGCCTTGATGAACCGCTCGTTCTCGGCGAGCCCTCTGACTGCACCCTCGTGTCCATGCCGATCCGTGATTCCGTACGCGCAAAGAACCCTCACTCCGACTTCGGCGCATGCCTCGGCGATCACCGACAAGCTGCCTTCGATGGCGTTTGGCGACTCGTTGTGATCGACGATCACGGTCGTGCCCTGCTCCAACGCCTCGAGTGCACCGAGCTTGGCCGACCACTCCAGCATTTCGAGATCGAGCGCAGTATCGAGACGCCACCAGACCTGTTCGAGAATCTCGAGGAAGCTCGTTGGTGTCTTTGGGGGTGCAGGCATGCCCCGTGCAAGGGTCGAGTACAGATGGTGGTGTGCGCACACCAACCCCGGGGTGGTCGATGACATAGAGCCTCCTGGTTTCACGCTACTCGGTGGCCGCCAGCGGCAAGGACGTCCTCCATACTCCGTCTCGATCGTGCATGGCGGCGGCAACCGCCGGAGCGGTCGGCACCAGACCGATCTCACCCACTCCCTTCACTCCGTATGGAGCGTCGGGCTGTGGAACCTCGATGATGATGACCTCGACGTCCGGCATATCCTTTGCCCGCAGAATTCCAAGGCTGCGGAACGTCATGTTGGTGGGTCGCCCCGTCTCGTCGGTCGGGAAGTCTTCGGAGAGGGCATAGCCGAGGCCCATGTGAACGGCGCCTTCGATCTGACCTTCGACCAGCGTGGGATTCACCGCCTTGCCGACGTCGTGGGCGGCGACAACGCGTTCGATAACGCCGGTCTCCCTGTCCATGATGACGACTTGGGCCGCGTAGCCGAACGCCGAATGGATGATGGGATGCTCCACCCCCGACTCCAGTGAACTGGTCCAATCCACGACATACTGGCCATGGTGATCGACTCCAACAGTCCTCCCGGCGGCGATCGCATTCCGACACGCATCCTGAACCGCACCCGCTCCGAGCAACGTCCCCCTGGATCCGGTGGTCTGGCCGTCTCCCAGTTCTCTCGTGGTGTCCACGACAACCCGTATCTTCGATGTCGGCACCCCAAGTTCCTCCGACGCGACCTGCTGGGCAACCGTGTGGACACCCTGACCCATCTCGGTCCAGCAATGTCGTACCTCGACCGAGCCATCCTCCTCGAATCGCACGACGGCCCTCGAGACCTCCTTGTAGCCGTTGCCCAGTCCGGTGTTCTTGAGGGCGAGGCCGAGCCCAACCGCCTTACCGGCAGCCTTGGCCTCCTCATAGACAGGCCGGACAGCGTCCAGACTCTCCTGAGCTCCGCGACACCCATCGTCCATAATCTGGCCCGGTCCCCACTCAACACCCGGTTTGATCACGTTCCGGTTCCTGATCTCCCAGCCGGAGATTCCCACCTTCTCGGCAAGCCGGTCGAGGGTTCCTTCCATTCCAAACTGGGCCTGGTTTGCCCCGAATCCTCGGAAGGCACCGCATACCGGATTGTTGGTGCGCACGGCGATCGACTCGACGTCGACATTCGGAATCGCGTACGGACCGGTGGCATGACCAGCAGCACGTTCCAGCACCTTCATGCCGACCGAAGCGTAAGGGCCGGAATCCCCAATCATCCTCGCCTTGACCGCGGTCAGGTGGCCCTCCTCGTCGCATCCGACCCAGTACTCGAGATGAATCGGATGGCGCTTGGCATGCATGAGCAGCGACTGCTCGCGAGTCAGGGTGCACTTGACCGGTCGCTGCAGGAGCCATGCCGCCATTGCGGTCTGACCCTGATTCGACATGTCTTCCTTGCCGCCGAACGCTCCCCCGTTTGAAACCAGTTCGACGGTGACCGAGTCCTTCGGGACCGCGAGCAGCGCGGCGATTTGATCCCGGTCGTCCCACACACCCTGTCCGCCTGAGTACACATGCAGCATCCCGTCGTCGAGGGGTACCGCGAGGGTCGACTCAGGCTCCAGGAAGGCGTGCTCGACGCGCTGTGTATCGAACACCTCATGCACTCTGTGGGCGCTTTCGGAGAGCGCCGTGTCTACGTCACCGCGCGCATACGCGGAGCGAGAGAGAACGTTGCCGTCGAGACCCCACACGGCACTCTCGTCAGACACAAGCGCTGCTTGGGCGTCAGTAAAAGGTGGTAGGGGTTCACACTCGACATCGATCAGCATTGCGGCCTCGCGGGCCGTCTCGCGGTCTTCGGCAACCACGATCGCCAGCACGTCGCCCAGATAGGAGGTTCGGCCACCTTCGGGGATGAAGACGGGCCAGTCCTTGTCGATCAGCCCCACTCGGTTGGTTCCTGGAACATCGCTACCCGTGAATACGGCCACGACACCCTCGGTCGCCTCGGCTTTGCCGGTATCGATGCGGATCACATCGGCGCGGGCATGGTCTGCGAGGCGCAGCGCTGCATGAAGCATCCCGGGCACCCGCAGATCGTCCACGTACCCTCGTGTTCCAAGAGCCAGTTCGCGTGCCTCATACTTGACACCTCGAGATCCCACACCGCCGGGCGCATCCAAGGTGAGATCGTCACCGTGGGCGACAGCTTCGACGGCATCGAAGATCTTCACGTATCCAGTGCACCGGCACAGGTTTCCACCGAGGTGTCGGCGCAGGTCGTCACGGGTGAGGTCAGGCCCCTTCTTGTCGATGAGGGCCTTTGAACGCATGATGATCCCCGGTGTACAAAAACCACACTGTGTGGCACCGTGCGCGGCGAACGCGTCTGCGAACCGATCACGTTCGATCTCCTCGAGACCCTCGAGCGTGACGACGGCAGTCCCCTCTGCCTTTTCGAGCGGCATCTGGCAGGCAACTCGCGCTTTTCCGTCGACGATGACCGTGCACGCTCCACACTGACCAGACGGAGAACATCCGTCTTTAGGAGAAGTGACATCGAGCTCTTCTCTCAGTGCCGCCAGGAGGTGAGGATGACTGTCGTCTACCTCGACCAGGGCACCGTTGAGCTCGAATTCCATCGGCCCTACCTTACGCGGCCTTGCGCCGTTGTGCTCCCCATGACGCCCGTTACCAATCGTCACATATGTGAATGATCAGCCGCGTTGCGAAGCGGTTTCGGTCGATCACTTCCGAACCTCCCTTCGGCTTCGTAGGCCTTTGCCGACGGCTAGCATCAATCGAGGATGATCACCGACTACCTGCACCCGACATCTGCGGAAGTGGCATTCTCCACACTCACCTCGTTGGGCTCGAGGGCGCGCCTGGTCGGGGGAGGTACCGACCTGTCTCTCCATCCGCCGGCGGACGTCGATACGCTCATCGATCTCTCCACCGCCGGTCTCGGAGGGATCGATCGCGATGGTGGAGGGATCACCATCGGTGCAACCACCACACTCACCGAGATGCTCGAGTATCGACCTCTCGGAGACGTGTGGTCCGGTGTCGTTCACACCATGCTCGCGAGAGTGGCATCACCACTCCACCGAAACGCAGCATCGATCGGTGGGCACCTTGCGAGGGGACGTCTTTCCGACGTCATTCCCGTCATGCTGGCACTTGACGCAGCCGTTCGGTTCTTCGATGGCTCACCCCAGCAGATGCCTCTCGTCGAGTTCTACGCGACGCGCCGAAACCGCAAGCCACTCGTAGTGACGAGCGTTCGCATTCCCTCGGACGGCGGGCGTGCTGCTTTCCGCAAGTTCGCCCGCACCACGTACGACCTCGCGATTCTCAACGTCGCGTGCGCGGCCCGATTCAAAGGTGACATCGTCACCTCGGCACGCATCGTGGTCGGCGAGCGCCCGAGTCTCGCGGTGCCCCTCACCCACGCCGCCGGGCTTCTCGTTGGTGAAATACTCACCAAAGAGTCGATCGCACACGCCGCGACGGTGGCGTCCGACACGATCGAAGTCCGAAGTGACCCGAGGGGAAGTGCCGAGTACCGGCGTCATCTCACAGAGGTCCTCGTGCGGCGGTGTCTCACAGAAATCCAGGAAGGACAGTCGTGAATCTCACCGTCAACGGCGCAGCGTTCGAGATAGACGTATCCCCGTCAGAGAGCCTCCTCGATCTTCTCCGTTCGCTGGGTTTCAAAGGCGTCAAGAACGGCTGCGACAACGGAGACTGCGGTGCCTGTGCGGTCCTGATCGATGGCAGGGCCATCACCTCGTGTGACTACCCGGCCGCAGCAGCGAACGGGAAGGACATCATCACCGTGGAGGGGCTCGCCAAAGACGGTGAACTCCACCCGATCCAGGCCGCGTTCCTCGACACCGGCGGCGTCCAGTGTGGGTTCTGCACCCCAGGCATGATGCTGGCTGCACTCGATCTTCTCACGCGGGTCCCCGATCCATCGGACGATCAGATCCGGGAGGCCCTCAGAGGCAATCTCTGTCGTTGTACCGGCTACGTGAAGCCGGTCGAAGCAGTCAGAACCGCCGCCGCCCGGATGAGGAAGGTCACTCATGGCTGATCTCTTTCACGTCGTCGGTCACAGCGAACGGCGAGTGGACGGTCATGCACTCGTGACCGGCAAACCGGTCTTCGCAGGCGACTTGGAGCTGCCCGGCATGTTGCACATTTCTGTGCTCGGATCTCCCCACGCCCATGCACGAATCACGTCGATCGTGACCGAACGTGCCGAAGCACTCGAAGGCGTGGCCCTGGTCCTCACACACCTCAACACACCGGACGTCCGATACACAACGGCCGGCCAAGGCCACCCTGAGCCGTCACCGTACGACAATCGGATGTTCGATCAGAAGGTTCGTTTCGTCGGCGACCGTGTCGCCGCCGTGGCCGCCGTATCCAAGGAGATCGCCGACAAGGCACTCGAACTCATTGACGTCGAATACGACCCGCTGCCTCCCGTCTTCTCGATCGACGATGCGCTCGCCGAAGGGGCACCCGTCATCCACGATGAACAAGACGCATCCGGCATCTGGGATGCCGCACACAACATCGCGGGGGTGGTCGAAGCAAATGTGGGCGACGTCGACGCCGCACTCGAGTCCGCGTTCGCCTCGGTCGAGTTCACCGGGGAAGCCCAGTACGCCCAGCACGTGCCCCTCGAAACGCACGTGTCCGTCGCGTACATGGACGACAATGACCGGCTCGTCCTCTACACCAGCACTCAAGTGCCTTTTCACGTGCGCCGCATCATGGCGAAAGTGCTCGGGATACCGGCCCGGCGAATCCACGTCATCAAGCCGCGAATCGGCGGAGGATTCGGCGTCAAGCAGGAGGTCCTGATCGAAGATCTGGTCGGCCTCGTGACATTGCGTACCGGCCTCCCGAGCCGTCTCGAGTACACACGCGCCGAAGAGTTCTATGCATCCCGGACACGCCACCCCATGCGCGTGAAGGTTCGCCTCGGCACTGATGCCGACGGAACGATCCAGGCGGTGGACATGGATGCGCTCGAAAACACCGGGGCATACGGGGCACACAACCTCACGGTGGTCTCAAACGCCGGCTCGAAAACGCT
>Ga0315542_1001302_pt1 | contig 15595 bp, 16 predicted proteins | sample SalMarSW160120MG_FD_202541 | JGI IMG/M metagenome (GOLD analysis project Ga0315542, IMG submission 202541) | Salt marsh sediment microbial communities from the Plum Island Ecosystem LTER, Massachusetts, United States - Salt Marsh Sediment SW1601-20 ...
ATTATGGCTACAAGCTGGGAATCATTGGTTGAAGGAGCAAAAGAAACCTTAGAGGAATTGCATAGGAGAGGGTACATTTTAGGGATCTGTACAAGACGGACTGATAATCCGGTGGGTCTTCTCAAAGAGTGGGAAATACATCATTTGTTTTCCTCAATTTACTATACTGCAATACCGGGGTATGCAAAACCAAGTCCATTCACATTACTAAAAGCTGCAGACGAGATTGGAATTAATCCAAGATTATGTGCTTATGTTGGTAATTACGTTGATGCAGACGTCGGAGCGTCACTGAGTGCGGAGATGCTACCAATTCTTACAATTTGGTCAGATCAGAAAGAAAAAGACTTAGCTCCTGAAGGAACAATTGTAATTGGTGAAATCAAAGAGTTGCTTAACCTATTTGAAGGACCACCTAATTAGATTCAGTTGATTCTTCCGAATCTCCTAATTTTTCTTGTGAATCATCACCAGCGGAAACTTTGCTAGCTTTCTCTACAATCCTCCAGAATGGTTGACGGGCAGTTTCTAGAAAGGAGGACAATAGTCTAATTGGTAAAATAATCGAGCCAAGAATCGCTCGCATAATCTTATTTTTCATAGTAGCTTGTTCCGGGTATCCAATGTAAGCGAGAGTATGTTCTTTCAAAATATCCTCTAATGCCGCAGCAAATGCCGCCCGTTCGATATTAGAAATATCCAGTCCTCGGAAGGCATCACTCTTGCTAAAGCTCTTCCGATCAATTACACTCTTCCAATTGAGATATTTTGCTTTTTCAATCAAATCAGTTAGTGAGTATGCTATTTCACCCAAAAGAGGAATTAAGGCTGTTTGTGTATCAGTAGGTGTTGGTTCAGACTGGAGTTCTTCATACGTAATTTGAATAGGACGCATTTGCTCATATGGTGGATTAAACCACAGAATGTGCAATAATCCTTCAATCTTCCTGAGTGTCAGTCGATCACGTTCTTCGATGTGATTGGGGATTTTATCCAATACTTTTTCTTTCGCTTGCTTGACAGTGCTTCCGGTAAGATGTCGCCACATCTTGTCAAGTTCCACAACAGAGGAAGCATAACGATGAAACTTGAAATCCAACGAGTTCTCGATATCGTCCGCAGTTAGCACGTCGATGATCTTGGTATGAAATGATTTTGCGCCTCCAGCGATATCCCACAGTCGTTTGATGATGGTATTAAGCAGACCAATTGATGTTGGGATTTCAATTCGAAGAGCATGATCTCCGGGTTGAGCTACGAGATAGGACTCTTGTAATGCAGTTTCAATGGACTTGAAGTCACTGAGATCTGTTGGAAAAATGTCCATTAATCCGTGCCCTGTTGTAGACCAACATTGAATATGTTTTGTATCTAAATCACGCTCAATTATAATTCGTTCTTTATCACCGAGGTGATCAAATTGTTCGGTCAATCCCTTGGAATAAGCCATAACTGCATAGACAACAAAGCGCTCCCTATTGGGTTTGAGACCAGGCATTCGTAAAACGAAACCAATTGTATCCAGAGGCTCACTAGATTCTAACCAATCTCCTGATGCTTGATCAAATTCCCAACGGTCTCCAAGTTCATAGAAGACCTCTCGGAGATCCCGTAAATCAATAGCTTCCTTCGCTTTTTGTAGAGTTTCACGCTGCCACTCCTCATAAGAGCGTTTCATCTTGGACATGCTCTTACGTTCAAGGCCAAGCCATTTACTTTCCACTTTGAGCTTGACCTTCAACTAGTTATTCCTCCAATTGTATATCTTCAAGTTGTTTCAGAAACATAGGTTATTATGAATATCGATGATATCAATTCATTTTCGTATCTGAATTGACATTTAGAGAAGTCTTGAGAATTGTACTTATGTCTGAGAAGATTTCTCTCGAAGCAAGAATATTCTTCTGTGCATGTCCTGGATTGATGACAAATGTTGACCGATCACAAATGCAGAGTTTGGTTTCTGAATTAATAATCCGTATAATTCTTCCCGATTGAGTAGTGACTTCCTCAATAGTCCATTTTGAATCTTTCACAAATGGAAGTTTTTTGAAAACACTACAAGCTATATCAAGAGATTCAGGAGGTGCAATTATGATAACACGTTCCTGTTTCAGTGAAGACAACCCAAAATGATATTCAATGATTGCATCTGATTGCAATGGAAATTCTAGAAGAACATCAATCAATACCGATTGTTTACCACGCTTGGCAAGCTGTAGAATTACCTGTCCATCTACTTCGGGTAACACTTCATCTACTTCTTTCATCAGCGTGTCAATGTAATACTCCAGATGATGAAGATCCTCTTCAAAAGAGACCCCTTGGATTGTTCTGTAACCACTTGCATAACTGATAAAGCAAAGTATACTTAATACAAATGTTCCTACGAAACACAATGGTATCCCAATAAAGTCGGAGAATATTCCAGCTGAAGAGATTACAGCCCAGACAACAATAGCAAACCACACCAGATCATTTAGATCATCGAGAACTCCAGAATCATATTTCCGAATTTGAAAATCCAGCTTCTCAAAAACTAGAGGTATGTTACCAATATTGATCTGCAATTCTTCAGAAACATCACCACTCCCTAGGACTCCAGCATCATAGAATTTTAGGCGTTTACGAGTTGTCACTCCAAAATCATAGAATGCACGAGTTACAGGTAAACCAAGACCGATTTGAGAACCAAGTAATAGGAGAGAGGAAGTAATGCTAGGTACCATTGAACATAGAAGCCACATGAATGCACCATATGTTATGAATAATAGGACTCCAAATGCTGCATTGAGGAGGTGTTGATGTCTTACATCCCATGTGTTAATCAGAAGATATTTGCGACTGAGTACCTCCTCTAAATCTCCCATATTGAAACCTCGAATTTTGAGAACATGTTGGTAACATAAAGCCTTGATGATTCAAGCGTCTTCTGATTTTAGGAGATTCAATCAATGAAGTAAATATCACACAGGTTTTCTGTAGCTTCAAGGCGAATATGCATTCCATCTTCTAGGACATGTGTTGCATCTGGAATACCAACAACGCCTATTGCTGTATTTTCAATTGCTATTGTTGCAAACTGACCAAGTGATTCGCCAAATTCAGCAATTACAACGCGTACTACGCTGAATAGATCATAGAGAGCTTTTGGATTTTTATTAAAATAAGACTCTAGCGAGGCCTCTAATACGACAATATCATCAGCCGCCCATTCACGATCAAGGTCTTCAGGTTTAGTTACCAATCTCGCGCATCCTGAAAACTCACCACTTTCGCTAACAGATTCGCCACGTAGAATGGGGAAAGTAGGTGCCGTATCTTTCTTTGACAAAGTTATTTTCCCTCAGTATTGGAATTTACGTACTAAAATCGATTGAAATTCAAGAACTTATGCGTTTCGGGGACAGGTAAAATATTCCAATTACCTACCTTCAACCTAATAACGATTAGTTGTAAAACAAATGTGAGGTCTCAAGATGGGTGTATACGAATTTGAAGGAAGAATTCCCATTGTTGGAAAAAATACGTACATCAGCCACACAGCTTCTGTAATCGGAAAGGTTACCCTTGGAGAGGAATGCTATGTTGCCCCTGGCGCCGTTGTCAAAGGAGATTACGGTGAGATAGAAATCGGATATGGAGTTAGCGTTCAGGATAATGTGATTATCCACGCACGTCCCGGCGAGAATACTATGATTGGGAATAATGTGACTTTAGGCCACGGTTGTATCGTCCACAACGCTACTATCCGAGATGATGCAGTCATTGGAATGGGAGCGATTGTATCGGACTATGCCATTGTAGGGAATTGGGCTGTTGTTGGAGAAGGTGCAGTAGTACGAGCACGATTTGAAGTGCCTGATGAAAAAATTGTTGTTGGAATTCCGGCTAAGATAATCAGTGATGTGAAGGACCATCATAAAGAAGAACTAGCCAAGTTCAAAGAGATCTATCGAGATCTAGCAAAACGTTATCCGACAGGGTTGAAGAAGATCCAAGACTAATTATAAAAAATGAGGAGAAGAGGGCATTTGCCCTCTTTCTTTTTACATAGATATCATCGTATCCCGATTGAATCGTCGTACAGCTAATGCCCATGTAATTGCAGCAAGTACTAATGCTATCAGGAATGTGATAATATTCGATATCCAAGCCAAATTCATATCAATAATTCCAGATGCATCCATTGTAAACATAGGTATCATCATTGGGATAAAGAATATAATGACAGTGAGTCCAGATGTTTGGTAAGCCTCGTAAACACGTTTCACTTTTCCACTAATCAGAATCATCAATGAAACAATCGCGATAATCATTGCAGGACCAGCAGTTAGTAATAAGAATAGACCAGGCAATCCGGGAATGAGGATGATTTGTGCGCCAACAGAGAGCAGAATGATAATTGTCGCAATCTCAGTGATTGCAATCGACCCAATTAGCAGCACAAAACTTGGAATAAATGAACTCAAGAGTTTACCAATTAGGAGTTCACGATCTGTGAGAGGTGTATTCAATAAGGGTTCTAGCGTATTCTGTTCACGCTCACCAACTAATGCATTTGCAGAGATCAACGCAGCAGGCATAATTGCCATCATTCCCAGCATTGGCGAAAGCATCACACTGATCGAAGGCAATATTGCTACCGCAACCACAGGGTCACCGAATACCATTAACCCGACAATTGCAATCATCATAATAGGTCCAATAGCTGCGACACCAATCAGTCCATATTTTACATAGCTGACCTTCAACGCCATTTTCAAGTCTGCTCTCGCAACAAGCATTGATTTGTATAGAACCATTACTTTGCGCCTCCTTTGATGACCTCAAGATAGAGGTCTTCCAGTGTTGCTTCTTCTTCAGCAAATTCTACCAATCGTATCCCTTGAGAAAGAAGAGATTCCATCAGAGTTGAATTATTGCTAAATGGATCTTCTATGGTGACTATGAGGGAGTCTGCTTCTTTTTCAACCGAAGTCACAAAATCTGTTGCCTTTGCTATTGATTCTGCTTTTTCTAGATTGTTAACAACACGGATTCTGAAGTTCTGAGTTGCTTGTAGTTTTGCTCGTAACTCTTGAGTATTGCCACTGAGTAAAATCTTTCCTTCATCTATTATAGCGATTCTATCACATACACGCTGCACCTCAGCTAAGTTATGACTGTTTATGAAAAAGGTCTGACTATATTTTTCAGCTAGACTGAGGATGAGTTCACGAACTCGCTTAGCGGCAACAGGATCTAATGCAGCTGTTGGTTCATCTAGAAGCACAACTTTTGGATTGTGTAATAGCGCTCTGCAGAGAGCTAATCGTTGACGATTACCCGTACTTAGTTCACCTGCGGGATCATCTTTTCGTTCCCATAAATCCATGAATATGAGAAGCTCTTCAATTCGCCCAGGGATCTCATTTTCTGGAACACCATAGAGTCGTGCAAAGTACTCCAGATTTTCATAAGCTGAGAACGTCTGGTAGAGAGTATGATTACCCTCTTCAGGAAGGACTCCAGTGATCTCGCGAACACTCACAGGAGATTGTACAACATCAAAGCCACCGACAGTTGCAGACCCATCATTAGGCCTAAGCAATGTACACAGAAGTCGAATCGTTGTGGATTTCCCCGCACCATTTGGGCCGAGGAGTCCGTATACAGAGCCCTTAGGCACACTGAGTTCAATATGATCTACTGCAGTGAGGTCACCAAATTTCTTAGTAAGTCCCGAAACCACTACTTCATCCAATTTTATCACCATCAAGGTCCAAAGAGCGTATGCTCTAAGATATACACATTATGATATCGCTATTACAAGTAGAAATATGTTACTGAAGAACAATCTATCTTGAATGCCTAAGTGGAGGTCTCATGTCACTAAACGGTCATCATCTTTTCAACAACAGCTGTTTGAGTATCTTTGATGCCTGGTGTTGTGTGAATATGATGAACAGTTATATCATACAGTTCTTCTAGGTTAGCAACTTCTAAGAGCATGACAATATCGTATCCACCAGTAGTTACCGCTATCTTGGTTGCTTGTGGTATCTTCCTAAGATGTTCTACAACATTATCCGTCTTCCCAATCTCAATTTCCATGAGGACATATGCCATAACGCTTCCTGTCATTTTCTTTTTCACTCCGATTATTATTTGTATTCTCTAATTACGACCAAAGTTTCGATGTGATCAATTCCTTGTATTTTCTGGATTTTTTCCAATATCTTTGTTCTAGTCTTCGCTAAGTTTCTACTCTTGATTGTTAACAAGTAATCTTGAGTTCCTGCTAGTGCTGCTGCCTTCTCTACTCCTCGGATATCAAACAATTCTGGAAGGATGTCACCAACTAGTGGTTTCACTTTGATTAGAACGATTGATCGTACATCTGCAGCCTGGATAGACACTATCCCAATCATAACGAGAATTATGCCGAAGATTGTGAGAATCCACATGAATGAATCACTTTCAATAATACCAAAAGCACCTGGAACCACAGCATTTCCAATCAATGTCACAGGAACACCTAACACTACGGAAATTGCGGAGAGTGAATTAACAATACTCATCGATCCTTTTCCAAGTGCACGCGCGTACATTACCAAAGCTAAGAAGATAGAGACGGAAGAGCCAACCATCATCCAAAGAAGAGGAACAAAATAATCAATCATCACCTGCCAGGAATTTGCTGGCATTATTGTTAGCATCAGGAAACTCATCACTGAATTCAAAACGAGGAGACTCCATACACGCATATTCAGAGAGTCAACACGGAGCCCCGGACGAATTTCGTGCCTCTTTGTTTTTCGCTGGTAGTATGTAACAAAAGCCGATGAAACGTTCATAGGGCCTAAAACAATGAGTAGAGAGGGAATATCGAAACCCCCAGGAGTCGCTCCAACCAAGAGTACTCCGAATAGAATTGATATAATAGACTGAATCTCGATGATTGTGGGTGTATCCTTCTCAGCTAATAAATCGCCTATAAGCAAATAGATGATGACTAACTGTCCATATGGAAGAACATTGGAAGCGTCTGTGGAACCTATTAAGATGTAATAGGATAAGGTGGATATCCCAGCAAAGAATCCAGACGCGATGAGGTATAACATTGGTTTCTTTGGTAGAATACGGAGCCTATCGAAATCGGGATCCAAATTGTACCCAAGGGATTGTCTTCTGCCATTTGCAGTTCGTCTAATACTAACAATCGCAACAATGAGAACAGTTGCAATGAAACTCACCCACTGGGCGAGAAAGCCATAGATTATAGGGTCAATGTCTATCGTATTGATTGCTACTGTATCGAAAGCCACAGAAAGAGTCCTCATGACTCCTGATCCAATAGCAAGTGTATAGAATATCGTAGAACTTGGACGCTTACTGACCGGTCGCTGATTTACACTACTCACTGAAACTGCCCCCCTTGGTTTTGACCACTCACATATTGAACAAATATTGTATGGGATTATTCCTCAGTGGGTTCCTCGGAAGTCTCTTCGACTTCTGAATCATCAGCTTCAATAGTCGTGGGTTCTTCCTCAACCACTTCTTCATCTTCTGGTTCAGCTTCAACAGTTGTGGGTTCTTCCTCAACCACTTCTTCATCTTCTGGTTCAGCTTCAACAGATTCAGCAGATTCTGGTTCTACATCTTTTTCAGACTTCTTACGTTTCTTTGACCTCTTCTTTTCAGAGGTCACATTACGTTGTGCTAGAATGAATTCATCAAATGTAAGTCTCTTTCCGGATTGAAGTTTCTCAACAGCTGTTTCAACGCGCTCACGTTCTTGCTCTTTCTGCTGAACACGATGCTCCTCTCGCGCGATTTCTCGTTTATCGACAGTTTGTTTGCGGAGTTTTGTTTGGATTTCATCAATCTGAGTTCTTTGATCCTTAAGACGGGCTTCGCCTTCTTTGACCTTCTTGAGCCATTCTACGAAGTTCTTATGAGCTGTGTCAGCGCTCTTCTTATATTCTTCAAGTTGGGGTCGAATTCTGACTACTTCTTGATGGTGTATCTGTGATTGCTCTGAGAGGGTCAATACCTTTTCATGGGCTTCAGATGCTTCTTCTTTCAGTTTTCGTGCCAGACGTCTTAGTTCACTGATTCGATCTTGCTTTTCCTTCTCTTCACCAATCTTGACGAGCTGTGCTTCAATTCGAGCAATCTCTTCGATTATTGATACTTCTTCATCGCGTGAGATCTGCTCAGTTTGTTGACGCCACTCAAGTTCTTCGACACGGCGCATCATTCTCCGTTGGTCATTTGATGGACTTCCAACAAGATTACTACGGAGTTCACGAATCTCATCATAGACGCTCTTAAGTTGAGCATGAATAGCTCTCCGCTTCTCCTTTGCATCGTTAATCAGTTTGTTAATACGATCTCGCTCTTCTCGCTCTGCTTTAACAGACTCAATAAGAGCTTTCACTTCTTTGTTATGCTCGTCCCTAATTTGTTTGTACTCACGCATTTGGTCTCTATCATGACGAAGTACTTCAAGTTCTTCTCGAGCTTGTGTCTTCAACTCACGGAACTTTACCCGTAAGAATTCGACATCTTCTATTGTTTCAGCTGTTTCTGTCAAACTTCTTTGACCTCAGAATTTCGTTTTACTAACCCTGCAAAGCAAGGCGGATTCCGTTCATCTCTGCGATTTGATTCGTCGGAGGCACGTAAACTAAGTTCCCCCCGCAAGAATCCCGCTTAAAAGGTTTATCATGGGAACAGCATTCTTATTCATTTCCAAGCAGTTCTACATGGTTCTTTCATATCGTAGAAATAACATCAGCGATGTATGCAGAAATATTAAAATCGGTTACTTGCTGCAGACCTGTCCACCCAGGTGTTGCATTTGCTTCTAGCACCCAGAGGTTTCCCTTTTGGTCGGGAATGATGTCCACACCGACGATATAACCCTTGACCGATTCAGCCGTTCGTAATGCTAAATCAATTACATCAATATCGTTCTTCTGGGGAATTCCACCAGTATGAATATTATTGGTAATCCCTTCGCCGCCAACACGTTTCATTGAAGAAATAACTTCACCATCAACCACTAACGCACGAATATCATAACCTGGACTTTCTACGAACTCCTGAAGAATAAAAGCTCCTTTACCAAACAGTTGACTATGAAATTTGAGATAATCATAGATATGGTCTCGATCAAAATCTCGATCAATTAGAAGTACGCCATTTCCTCCAAACCCTGTAATTGGTTTGAGTACGCATGGAAAATTCGCTCTTACAAATTCTGCTGAATCTTCTATTGATTCAGTAATTAAAGATCTTGGAACAGGTAATCTTGCAGAAATTAGCTTTCTCATAGTTTCAGCTTTGTTCCTCATGAGAAGGATAGATGGAACTGAGTTGATTACATTGACTCCTAATTCGGTAAGAGCAGAGAGTAGTCCAACACGATTGAAGAAAGCACCAATATCATTTGCGCCTAAATCAAGAATGAACATGACATCGAGATCTGTTAGATCTTGTCCATCATAGGTTATCTCATGTTTTTCGGTTGACCCCCAACGAAGAACCTTCCAAGGTAAGATATGATGTACCTCCACACCCAACCTCTTGAAGGCATCGTCAAGACTTTCAACCCTACGTGACCAAGGATCAGATGAGAAAAGTCCAATCTTTGAGATTCGTTGTGTTGTCAAGCTATCACCAAATAGAATCATATAATATCCCTAACACGGACCTTTTATGTTCTCTTGAATAGTGATTACCGATGAATTCCATGAAGCTCTTCTCCGAATCTGAACGTGAAACCATAAGCAATCATCTTCAAGAAAAAAAAGGGAGCTATCTTATCACTTTCCGCAACAAACATGGTCCAACCAAGCTTAAGCAACTGTGGACAGAGATGCTAGAAGATTTCGCTGAAGTCGTATCCTGTCTTAGTTGGTGGTCCAGCAACGGGGGAAATATCGGATTATTAGAATGTGAAACTGTGGGAGGTATGAATATCTATGGGCAGTGGGTTCTTGATGATAATCAAGAGTTGATTGCAATTCGAGAAGTGGATGAGGAGGACCTTATTAATATCCGAGATGGATTTGATGCTGGTTCTGTAATGTCTTCTGAAATGCGAGCGATGAGAATAGGAGACTCAGGTGGAGCAAAGGAATAATTTTCCTAGTCGACTGTCAAAGTTTTAGATAGATTTCGGGGCATGTCAGGATTTATACCAAGGTCCACTGACAGGAAATAGCTCAAGAGTTGAAGTGGAATAACATCCAAGATTGGATTGATTAGCACATCAGATTTTGGTACGACAAGGTAGTCATGTTTATTGTCGATATAATGTTCGAGTTTTTCTTCATGTTCACCAATGATAATTGTCCTACCATACCGTGCTCGTACTTCGTTGATATGATTAATGACCATCCAAGAATCTTTGGGAGTGGTTACAAAGATAACAGGATATTCGTTGGTCACAATGCTCAATGGTCCATGTTTGAATTCTGAAGAGTACATTCCTTCACAGTGGTTGTAACAAATCTCTTTGATTTTCAGAGCACCCTCGCGGGCGACTCCATCAGTGAATCCGTATCCAAGGCAGTACAAATCCTTGACATCCAACATCGTTCTTGCAAGGTTCTTGGTGAGGATTCCTGTTCTATCAATGGTTTCCTGAGTAAGTCGTGGGAGATCATTCTTGAGCATATTGATGAATGATTTTGCCTCTGATGGGTCAATGTGACCATTGTACTCACCAAGCTTAGCTGCGAGGTATGAAAATATGATTGTCTGTGAATAGTATGTCTTTGTGGCAGGAACTGAAACCTCGTATCCACACGCCATCGGGATATATGAGTCAGCTTGAAACATGAGTGCGCTTCCGATTACGTTCAGAATTCCTAAAGCTTTACCGTAATTATTCTCTTTGATGAGTTTTAACACATTCATGATATCTTTGGTTTCACCACTCTGGGAAACAAGAATGCTTACACTATCATCATTCATAGTTTGTCCATACATATGCTCAAATTGCCCTCCAAGGCCATGAATGATTGGGATCCCCGCCAGCCTGTTGAAATAATATGCACCAACAATGCTTGCATTATACGATGAACCACATGCGACAAGAAAATGACGTGAAGCATCTGCAAGCATCTTAATCCATTCATCACTATATCGACCTTCAAGTACACCCATCACATCTTGGACAACTTTCGGCTGTTCATTAATCTCTTTCAGCATGAAATGCGGGAATCCACCCTTTTCAGCTGCTCGAGCATCCACATTGGAAATCTCGGGTTTCCTGTCTAATTGCTTTCCATCTTCAATTCTATAGACTTTCACGTCATCATGAGTTAGAACAAGCATCTCACCATCTGCCAGATAGATTACATTATTCGTGAGTGGAAGAACTGATGGGAGATCACTGGATACAATCGTTGCATTTTCTGCTACACCAGCAACAAGTGATGAGCCCATTTTAACAGCGTAAATCTCAGGTTCATCTGCTCGTCCAACTGCATATGCAAAAGCTCCATGCAAGTCGTTAGTGGATTTACGAACAGCTTCAAACATGTCCCCAGTCTCTTCATAGTACTTGTCAACAGCATGAACGCAGAGTTCCCCATCATTCTCCGAACGAACAATGTGACCTGATTCAATATAGCTCTGTTTTAGTTCAACGTAATTGTGGATATTCCCGTTATGCGCTCCGTAGAAAACTTCCTCACAACCAAAATGTGGTTGGGCATTGACTTTAGTTGGGGATCCATATGTGGCCCATCGAAGCTGAGCGATACCCCTATCGCCCCTCATCTTAGAGAGACCTAATAGTTGATCGACTTCATCAACCGTGCCAACGTCTTTCCTGAGGTCGACTGAACCATTACGAACAGCAGCAACTCCTACAGAGTCATAGCCTCTATATGTGAGTTTGCTGCTACACCTGATAAGTAACTCCCCAATTTCATCAGAATCGCGAGTTACAATTCCTGTGATTCCGCACAAATTATTACCTCAGTTGGTAAAGACAGCGGTTGAATCTTTGTTATCGATAAAAGATTTGTGTCTTGACAAGACCTGTACGGTTAAGTTATCGAAAGATGACAAGTCGAAGACCTTTTAGGGGTGATTTGAGATGAGCCATGAAGAGAGAGAGAGAGGCCCAAGGTAATGGGTAAACAAAAAAGAATGGCATTGCTATTGCATCCGTTCCGAAGAGAGTTGTATCAGGTACTTTGTTCCAATCCTGGTACATATCTGCTTGAACTAGTTGATATTCTAGAATCACCTTTAGGTACTCTAACTTGGCACCTTCGAATCCTCGAACGAGAGGGCCTTGTCAAATCAATAAAATTCGCAGGTAAGCGACTATACTTTCCAAAGATGTTACGTTCACAAGAAGCAGAGAAGGCATATCTCACGATGCGCAGTGAAACGGCACAGAAAGTCTTTTCCTTTGTTGTTAACAATGCAGGATGCTACCAGGAACAGATGGCAGAGAGTTTGGGGGTCCACCATGATACAGTCAGGTGGCATGTAAGCCGTATGGAAGAGGTCGGACTCATCAAAGTCGTTCGTGAAGGTAGGAAAAAACGTCACCACTTGGCTGAGCTGGGAGAAGCCCTTATGAAAGGCAGCCTCAATACGATTACAGAAGCTTACGTAATGTTTCTCATGGAGAAACTAGAAGATGGTTGTCTTAATCCGGATATTGTGGAATCAACACCCGAACACGTCACTATAAGAATAGATTGTCCCGAACGTGGCAAAGATTGCTTCATCACTATCAATTTGAAAGATTGGAAATTCCAACTTGTCGATGAAGAGGAGGGACAATCTGTAATCGATGAGGAAACGTTAGAATCTGATGCACGCTAGTTCGAAACAGTTGTGTCAAGAACCAATCGGACTTTTTGTGCTATTTCTTCAGAATCGGGTCCACGACATACGACAGCAAGTAAGCGTGTTTCATCAACTCTTGTTATCACTAATTTCATATCAGGTGTATCGATAGAAATTGTATTTGTTGTCTCAGAGTAGGTCAGACCATTGGCATATAGAGATGCGACCATTCCAGAAACTTCGATAGCATCATTGAATCCTACTGAGCCAAGAGGGAGACCTTCAACTGTGAGTAATATTGCTTGAGTGACATCAGGAATTTGTTCGACAATTGTTCCAAGAATGGTCTGTTCTCCGAAATCCCTAGTTGAACCCATGACTAATTCCATTCTTGTGGCGAGGGACTGAAAAGTGGGAACTAATTGCGTAAGATTCAGACCTGCATCGTTAGCTCGAGATAGGACCACAATCAGCTGATAATGGGGTTGAATAATAGTTAGAATTCGTTCAATACTTGTAGTATGGACAAGATGTGTTGGAAGAGCGTGTTTCAAGTGCGATAGTGTAGAAGAACCACCCCAGACGAGAGCTGCTGAAACAGTTGCGAGAACTTTGGGATCAGCATCACCCTCTCTCGATACAGCAGCCACAACCACACCTTCCTTTGTACAAAGTACTATCTGCTTGACAGAACGATGTACTTTAAGCGCTTCTTCGAGAAGGTTTGCGACTTCACCAAGTGTATCACCAGGCATTCTAACCACCAGGTTTCTCAATCACAACAACTCGACAGCAACTCCCATTTATAACTGATGCTCTTTGTTTCAAAATGAAAATTAGAAGGCTATTACCCGTCAGCACTCCATATGTCTCGGAGCGGAATGTATATATTTACGCTCAGAGGCATCGAAGCCTAGCGACCATGGAGGCATACATTTGAGCTCAAGGTCAAGTATCTTAGCATCCGTAATAATCGTTGTACTTGTATTTTCAGCCGTAGGTGGATTCATCTATATGACAAATCCCTACGTTCCTGCAAGAATAGCAGTTGTCACAACAGAACCTGGTTTTGGAGATCATTCCATGGCAGATCAAGTTCTTACTGGTCTAGAAGACCTAGCAAGTGACATTGTAGTTGATTACGAATACTTCATAGCCACAGATCAATCTGACGCACAATCTATCCTAGAAACGAATTCAACGTCAGGAGTATATGATCTGATAGTTGTTATAGGAGGCGAGCTTATTGATGAATTGCAAACAGTTGCAGCTAGTAATCCTAATCAGAAATACGCATTCATCGGAGGAGAAGTAGTTGCAGATAATGTGTATTCAACATCCTTTCGGGAGTATCAAGGTGCATTTCTTGCAGGAGCTCTTGCGGCTATGGCAAGTGTTGGCAATGAAAACAGAACTGGGACAAGTATCATCGGGATTATTGGTTCTGTAGAAGCGGATCCAGTAGTTGCATCCTTAATTGCAGGATTCAAACAAGGCGTAGAATATACCAATACTACATACAATCTGACAGTTACTCTTCTTCCAGAAGAATACGTCGATTCATACAATGATTCTACAGAGGCTGAATCATTAGCCACAGATATGTTTAATCCTGAAGATGGAAATGCAACAATACTCTTCACACCCGTGCGTGCGAGCATACTGGGAATTAGAGCAGCAATGCTATATGCCAATCAAACTTGGTATGGTAACACAACCAGACAGCCACTAACTATTGCTGCAGAAGGCGATCAAGATTATCTAGGTTTACCTGATATCAATACCAGAGTTGGTACCTCATGGATTATCACAAGTGTTGTTCCTAGATCAGACCTTGCAGTGTATGATGTGATTAACTCTACACTCTGGGGCGAGTTCGAAGGCGCAGATCTTGTATATGATCTTGAAAAAGCTGGTAATGACTATACTACACCAGGAGTCATATTAACTCATTCAGAATTTATTAACTATGAATGGGTTCCACAATCTATGTTTGATATTATCAATTCACTAAAGCAATCTATTATCAATGGGACAATTGTTGTATCACCAACATACCCATAATCCATGGGTTTTTTTAGGGGAGGCAGTAAGCCTCCCAGCACCATCTTTTTTTCTATTTATAGGAGTGTAATTCTATGATTACTGCAGAGAAGATAATCAGTTTGTTGAAATATGGTGAAACGCTCAAGAACATCAACCGGACTGGATGGGTCCTGTTAGGAGCCGAATCAGAAAGAATAGAATCTGTTGCAGAACATAGTTATGGTTCAATAATAACATCAATCATCATTGCTCAGAGTTTGAAATCTACAAAAACGACAATTAATGTAGAGAAAGTAGCTATCATGGCAACTCTCCATGATCTGCCTGAATCAATCACTGGTGATATTGCAAGAACTGAAGAATTTCTGGAACATCAAGAACACATGAAAGCAAAGGAACTTGCAGAAAAAAATGCTATTAAACGTATGTTCAAACCACTCGGAGCAAACTTCGCAGAATTACGGTACATCTGGGATGAATTTAATCTTGGAGAATCATTGGAGTCGCAGGTAGTAAAGGGAGCTGATATCATTGATATGCTCCTGCATGCAAGGAGCTTGGAAAAATCAGGGTCATCACCTCAAACACTCCATCAATTCTTCAAATCAAGTAAACCCATAATCGAGTCTTTAGATATTGAGATTGTTTGTGAGATTTACAAATTACTATATCAAGAACACGAACTAGAAGCAAGAACACAGAATATAGATCTGATGTAGTCATGGAAATATCACAG
>Ga0315542_1001303_pt1 | contig 15590 bp, 12 predicted proteins | sample SalMarSW160120MG_FD_202541 | JGI IMG/M metagenome (GOLD analysis project Ga0315542, IMG submission 202541) | Salt marsh sediment microbial communities from the Plum Island Ecosystem LTER, Massachusetts, United States - Salt Marsh Sediment SW1601-20 ...
CTATATCCATGAGAAGGTGGGTCTTGCCCATACGCGCCTTTCCATTATTGACCTGGAAGGAGGCGATCAACCCATCCTCAGCCTTGATGGAAATATGGTGCTGGTGGCAAATGGCGAAATCTACAATTACATAGAATTGAGAAAAGAACTCCTCCAGGAAGGCTGCCGTTTCAAAACCCGCTCAGACAGCGAGACCATTATCCATGCGTACACGGTGCACCGTGAAAACTTCGTTGATAGACTGCACGGAATGTTTGCCTTTGCCTTATTGGACAAGAAATCAGAAAGACTTTTTCTCGCGAGAGATCGTCTCGGCATAAAACCGCTGTTTTATGCCGTCACCCCGGAAAAAATCGCCTTTGCATCTGAAATAAAGGCCCTGCTTCCCACTCTGGACCATGCTCCTGAGATAAACGCGGAGGCGTTGAGCCAGTTTTTCAACAATCAATTCAATACAGGAAAAGAAACCATCATCAAAGGGGTCTATCGGGTATTGCCCGGGGAAATGATCACCATCGATAGAAAACTTGAGGTCTCTCATCGGCGATATTGGACTCCTCTGTCAACCCAGCCAAGGAACTTTTCTTTTGAAGAAGCACAGGAAGAATTTGAACCCCTGTTCGAACAAGTCATGCGGGAACACATCCGTTCGGATGTTCCCTACGGCCTTTTCCTTTCCGGCGGCATAGATTCTGCAATCGTTTTGACAATGCTCCACCGCTTTCAGGAAAGGCCGATACGAACCTTTTCGGTGGGCTACAAGGACGCCAGGATGGAAAACGAGCTTGAACCCGCCCGTTTTATTGCGGATCAATTCAATACCGATCATGAACCCCTCGCCCTGGAGAAAGAACAGCTTTTCAAACGAATCCCTCATGTTATCTGGGCGACCGATGATCTTATGCGTGATTACGCCTGTCTCCCCACTTCTTTCCTTGCCCAACAGGCATCACGGGAACTCAAGGTCGTTTTTACCGGAGAGGGGGGAGATGAGGTATTTGCGGGATACGGTCGATACAAAAGGTCCCCGGTTGAAAAATGGCTGAAAAATCTTCTTGCCCCGGGGTCAGAAGGATTCAGGACCAGAAGTCAAGTACGGGGTCGATGGACAAGGGATCTATTCAAACCGGACCTGCAGAACTGCAATAATGAATTCCGGAAACCATTTATCCGTGCCTGGCAATCCTGCCCTCCCCAATGGTCCCATGTGCAAAAAGCGCAATATGTGGATATGGTTACGGCTCTGCCGGACAATCTCCTCGTTAAGGTTGACCGAATGCTCATGAGTTTCGGAGTGGAAGGCAGGGTACCCTTTCTTGATCATCGTATTGTGACCTTTGGGCTCTCATTGCCCGACCACTTGAAAATAAAGTCACAGTATGGAAAACTCTTTCTCAGGCGCTGGGCCGAAAAGTATGTGCCGAGGAACCATCTGTGGAAGAAGAAAAGCGGGTTTCATGTACCGGTGGGGGAATACCTCTCGAGAGACTTCCTGGATCAGCTGGAGGAAAAGCTCCTCCGGAATAGCGCCATTCAAGGTTGGTTCAACCGTCAGGCATTGAAACGCCTGTTCGAGTTCCAGCGTCGAGGGGGGCGTGGGACAAGGGCAATATGGTGTTTGATGCAGTTCGCCGTCTGGCACAACATTTTTATTGAAGGGAATGGGAAGGAACCGACTCCCCTGGAGGATCCCCTGGACTGGATAAGCTAGTTTTCATCCCATGCAACCTCAGATGCTCAAAAAAGTTCTTCTCCACCTATACTGGCTCATATTCTCGCTCTCAGCGATTGTTTTCTTTTTCTTCCTCCCCAATCGCGGGGCACTGGAATATTCTGTTTTACTCACCGGATTTATTCTCTTCTTGCACTTGGCAAATCGACGTTATCGCATCAAGGACATGCCAAAATATTATCTATTGATAATTATCTTTTGCGGCATTCTGCTCCTGTCAAGCATACTCTTTTCTTTCTCACATACGGACACCCACCGCATGTTTCGGGTCCTGAAAATGCTCATTATTCTCTTTGCCGTCCACTATGTGGGCAGACAAAACCTTCACAAAGAGATTGAAATTGCATCCATAACCATATTGACTTCCTTAATACTTTTTCAGTTCATAGATCGCACCTTCCTCGGGAAGCCTTTTGGCAGCTACAGTAATCCTCATTATCTTGCCGAACTGGCGTGTCTCACCCTGCCGTTCATTTTCTACTACTGCTGGACTGCACCGAAAATGTACAAAGGGCTCTTCATAGTGCTTGGAATGCTTGATCTCGATTTACTCCTGAGGACTTCTTCCCGTCCGGCAATCTTAGCACTTTGCGTCAGTTTGCTGTTTGTCATACTGTTTCTGGTGCGGGGCCGAAGGAGATGGATAGGACTGATGACAGTGGTTTTTGTCGCGGTCGCCTTGTATCTTACACGCTATGCAGGTGTGGTTGGACGAATTGACGAATTAATAGCGCACCTTTCCAGTGAAGAGCGCGTGCAATTCTGGTCGGATACCTGGAAAATGCTGCAGCACAATTCTCTGGGTGCATGGATCATCGGAAATGGAATCGGGAGTTTCCCGGATTTTTTCCCGGCATATTCGATCCCCGAGTATAATTTTTTCTCCTTTCCGCACAATCACGTGCTTCAAATCCTGTTTGATAACGGATTGGTTGGCGTTGTCGTGGTGCTTTTTTGGCAATTGTACCCACTCTATGTGCTCGTAAAATCATCCTCCAGAACCACTGACCCCACGCTGCGTGTGTTTATCAACTGCGTTTGTGTCGCCTACTTGACATCGGGCATCTTCACCAGTCTGACTGTCGGCTTCTATTCACGATACAGCCTCTATCCATTTGCATTTCTTCTAGGAACCATCATGATCATTGCGGAAAAAGTGCTTGCCCGCAATGGAGCAACGTTTATGCTGAAATCCAAAAGCTTCCCTTTCTATCAAGAAGGCCAAGGCGTTACCGGCAACGTATGATGCTGAAAAAGGAGCGCCTGGATTGCATGGGCACGGGAAACATTTTATGAATCGGCATGGTGTCAGCATCATTATTCCTAACTATAATGGTGAATCCCTGCTAAAAGAGAACCTTCCTGCGGTCCTGGAGGCAGGAGAAGCATATGCCGGGTCATGTGAAGTCATCGTTGTCGACGACGCCTCACGGGACAGGAGTGTCGATCTCATAGCGAGTCATTTCCCATCAGTCAGGCTGGCCGAGCAAAAGACGAACCAGGGATTCGCGGGCACCATTCATACCGGTGTGCGGAATGCCGCCCATGAGTATATTATTCTGTTGAATTCCGACGTGCGCCCGGAACGCGATTTCATCGGCCCACTCATTGCAAACTTTCAGGACCCGGGCATCTTTTCCGTATCTCCACTTATCTGCGATCCAGATGGCACCCCGCAAACGGTCTCCTGGAATCTCGGCATGATAAAACGGGGAAACATATCATTCCGCTCCTGGAGTCTTGAAGAAGCGCTGGAGCGTGCAGGAAAAGGTCAGCCGCTGAAAAGTCTTTTTGCGTCTGGGGGTTCCGTGGCCCTGCGGAAAAGTATGTTCCTCCAGCTCGGCGGATTTCTTTCCCTGTATCAGCCATTTTATTATGAAGATGTTGACCTTTGTACACGTGCCTGGATAAAAGGTTGGCAGACGCTTTTCGAACCGCAAAGCCGGGTCATCCATGATCATGCAGGAGTAATCAGGCTGCATTTTGATGCTCGCCGGGTCCGAATAATTCGCCTCAGAAACAGATTCTTCTATCTCTGGCTACACCTTTCTCGAAAAAAGATTCTTTTTTCTCACGTCCCGGGGATCGTATATCGTCTGCTTTTCCGCAGTCTACAACTTGACATGACGTATATGACCGCCCTGTTGCTGGCCGGGGCTCGACTGAAAGAGCTCATGACTATTCGCGCTCAGATGAAATCCAACCTGGAGGCAGTAAAACCGCTTGAAAAAATTCTGACGGACATCACGCAGATCATATAGATCCGCCTGACAGCGGGATAAGAGCCTGCGGCCCAGGGGTATGACAGAATGACACAATTTTCCGGCGAAAATACCTGCAAGTTCACTTTTACGGTTTTCATTCCCTCCTTTAACCGAGCTCATACCCTTGGCCGCGCTTTGCAGAGCGTGCAAGATCAGACGTTCAGAGACCTCGAACTGATCATCATAGATGACGGCTCCAAGGATACCACCCGAAGCCTGGTGCGGGAATGGCAGGAAAGGGCCTGGTTTCCGATTCAGTATTACTGGCAGGAAAACCAGGGCAAACACGTGGCACACAATAATGCGCTGAAATATGCGAGAGGTTTTTTTTTCGTGCTCCTCGACTCTGATGATATGCTTCACCCAAAGGCCCTGGAACGTCTCAAGTACCATTGGGACAGCCTCCCCGATAAAGAAAAAGAGAGGTTTGCGGGAATTGAAGGGCTCTGTGTGGACTCCCGGGGACACGTTTCGAGAGATAGGTACCCATCTGATGTCATGGATTCAGACTATCTGGAGATTACGAAAAAATACAACATCATGGGAGACAAGAAAAGCGCTATTCGAACGCAGATATTGCGGCAGTTTCCCTATCCCCATTTTGAAGGGGAACGCCATATGCGAGACGATTTGATCTGGAAACGCATTTCCAGGCGCTACAAGTTCAGGTATATCAATGAGCCAATACAAATCATTGAATACCAGCCTGACGGACTGTCTGCCGATGTTTTTTCCATGCGTATGCGTAACCCGCGAGGTTTTCGGTTTTACTATCTCGAGGAAATCAACACCTATTCATCCATGACCAGAAGCTACCTGAGGTTCAAGTATCACGCCAAATTTGTGCGCTACTCATTGCACTGCAAGATCGGACTTCTCCAACAGTACAGGGAAGTCCACTCAAAATTGATGTGGATATTGAGTCTGCCGAGAGGCATTATCGGGTGGCTTGAAGATCGGGGCAAAATGCTTTATAAGAAAATATGAAGTCTGATCAATCTCACATTGCCGTTTTCGTCGCCACTTCCGGCCACAGCGGGGTAGACCGGCTGGTCAGGCATCTTGTCCCGGCCATCGCGCGGAGAAACTACGTTGTTGATGTCCTGAAGGTGCGGAAACACGGGCCTCACTTCGATGATATTCCTCATTCTGTAAACATTGTCGACATGGGTGCAAGCCACGTCTATTCCAGCATTCCTGCTGTTATTCGGTACCTCAAAGACATCCATCCCGTGGCGGTGCTCTCCGATAAAGACCGGGTCAATCGCACCGCCCTCCTGGCAAAATGCCTGGCGCATGTACGGACACGCCTCATCCTCAGTTCCGGGACCACCATATCAATTGATCTGGCCAGTCGTGGGGCCTTCGAGCGCCGGTTGCAACGTTTTTCCATGAAATACCTCTATCCATACGCAGACAACGTGATCGTAACCTCGAAGGGCGTTGCCGATGACATGGCTGCTTATACCGGGCTCTCCCGAGACCGCATCGAGGTTGTCCCCTGCCCTGTTATACCGGAGGCTCTCTTTCATAGGCAACTTCCCCCGCCAGAACACCCCTGGTTTTTCCCTGGAGAACCTCCTGTCATTCTGGGTGCGGGAGAATTATGCGAACGAAAGGACTTTGGGACACTGATAAAAGCATTTGCCAAGGTCCGCGAAAACAGGAAATGTCGTCTTATCATTCTGGGAAAAGGGAAGCAAGAGGAAGCACTCATAAAATTGGCACATGCGTTACGTGTGGGGAATGATGTGGATCTTGCCGGTTTCAAGGTCGATATCTATTCCTACATGGCCCACGCCTCTCTCTTTGCCTTTACCTCGCGCTGGGAAGGTCTTGGTTTTGTCCTGATCGAGGCCCTGGCTGTCGGTACCCCGGTGGTCTCAACCGATTGCCCGAGCGGTCCCAGAGAAATTCTGGCTGACGGACGATATGGTCCGCTCGTACCAGTGGGTGATGCCGAGAGTCTGGCTCAAGCCATCAAAAAAACCCTTGAACGCCCCCTGCCGCCCGAACTATTACAGGAAGCGGCGCGGCCGTACGAGATCGAACGGAGCACCTCTTCCTATTTACAGGCCATGGGCCTGGAATGAGAAATCAAGCCGAAGAGAGGATGGCAGAGAAAGGGCCGGGAATATCTTGGATGCTATTTCATGAACATGATAGAGGAACAGCATACTTTGCAAAAGACAGAAACATGGAGGACCGATGAGCACATATCTTGTAACGGGCGGAGCAGGATTTATCGGGAGTAATTTTGTCCTCAGGAAGGGAAAACAGGAGAGAGTAAGACTTGTCAATCTTGATCTTCTCACCTATGCGGGCAATGTAAAGAACCTCGAGTCTCTCCAGGGGCACCCGGATCATATTTTTGTTAAGGGGGATATTGCAAACCGGAAGATGGTACGCGAACTGTTTGCAGCGTATCAACCGCAGGCGGTGATTCATTTTGCGGCTGAGTCTCATGTGGACCGCTCCATTGACGGACCGGGTGATTTTATTCAAACGAACGTGGTCGGCACCTTTCGTCTGCTGGAAGAGACGAGACGATACTGGAACAGCCTCTCTCCAGGAGCAAGAACAAACTTTCGTTTTCTGCACGTGTCAACCGATGAGGTCTATGGATCGCTTGAGCTGGAAGATCCGCCATTCCATGAAGAAACTCCGTATGCTCCCAACAGCCCCTATTCTGCTTCCAAGGCCGCAAGCGATCATCTTGTTCGAGCCTATTTCCACACGTATGGGCTCCCGGTGCTGACCACCAACTGCTCCAATAACTATGGGCCAATGCAGTTCCCGGAAAAACTGATTCCTCTGGTTCTTCTGAACGCCCTTGACGGGAAAAAGATCCCTGTCTATGGTGACGGACTGAATATCAGGGACTGGCTCTACGTTGAAGATCATTGTGAAGCTATCGAGCTCGTCCTGGAAAAGGGCATCATTGGTGAAACATACAATATCGGCGGGCGTTGTGAGAAGAGCAATCTGGAATTGGTCAAGACCATTTGTGCAATTCTGGACGAAATGCAGCCCGATTCCCTATACCGGCCACACGCTTCCCTGATCACTTTTGTGAGAGACCGACCCGGGCACGACCGTCGCTATGCCATTGATATTTCAAAAATCCAGAGGACGTTGGGCTGGTTCCCCAAAGAATCACTTGAAAGCGGTTTGAGAAAAACCATAGAATGGTATCTCACTCGTACGGATTGGGTGGAATCTGTAAGAACAGGGGATTACAGAAAATGGATCATGCAACACTATGGAAATTGAAAGAAAACCGAGCGCGCTGCACCTTGCCCGCTGACCTCACGAGAGTTCATCCGTTGGAAATCAGAGAGACGAGAACACCATGAAAGGAATCATTCTGGCCGGAGGCAGCGGAACCCGGCTTTTTCCCATAACCCGTGTCGTGAGCAAACAGCTCTTGCCCGTGTATAATAAGCCCATGATCTACTATCCCCTGTCCGTCCTCATGCTGGCAGGTCTGCGAGAGATCCTGATCATTTCGACACCTCAGGATCTTCCCCTATTCCAGGATCTTCTGCAGGATGGGTCCCAGTGGGGTCTCCGTTTCAGATACGAAGAACAGCCAAGACCGGAAGGGCTAGCACAGGCATTTATCATCGGAAGTGAATTCGTAGGGGATGATCGGGTCTGCATGATCCTTGGAGACAATATATTCTATGGGCATGGTCTCCCGGAAAAACTCAGAAACGGCGTGTCAAGGTACACCGGAGCAACTATCTTCGGGTACTGGGTAAGAGACCCTGAACGATATGGGGTAATCACTTTCGATGCGCAGGAGAGGATCAGTGCGATTGATGAAAAACCTGCACAGCCAACATCAAACTATGCAGTCACCGGGCTCTACTTCTATGACAACCGGGTTCTGGACATCGCCGCGAACCTGAAGCCTTCAGCCAGGGGCGAGCTGGAAATCACTGACGTGAATCGTGCGTATCTGGACATGGGAGAATTGTATGTCGAGAAACTGGGTCGGGGGATAGCCTGGCTTGATACGGGCACCCATAAGAGCCTGATGCAGGCCGCGACTTTTATCCAGGTTATTGAGGAACGCCAGGAGCTTATGGTTTCATGTGTTGAAGAGATCGCCTTCCGGATGGGGTATATCAATGCCGCCGAACTGGAAGCTCTCGCTCGACCGCTCCAAAAGAATGGCTATGGGAAATACCTGCTTCGACTCCTCGCCACTGAGGGAACCCGACCATGAGAGTAAAGGAAACGTCACTTGAAGGAGTGCTCATTATCGAGCCCCAGGCTTTTGACGATAATCGCGGCTATTTTATAGAAACGTATCAGGAGGCACGGTACCACGATCTGGGCATCGGGGTTCGGTTTGTGCAGGATAATCTCTCCTGCTCAAGAAAAGGGGTCCTCAGGGGCCTTCATTACCAATTTCCCCGTGCACAGGACAAGCTGGTTTCCGTGATCATGGGAGAGATTTATGATGTGGCGGTGGACATCAGGTGGGATTCCCCTACCTATGGCCAATGGACTTCCGCACGCTTATCACATAAGGACCACCGTCAGCTGTTTGTTCCAAGCGGCTTTGCGCACGGGTTTTGCGTGCTGAGTGAAACCGCCTACGTCCTTTACAAATGCAGTGACTACTACTCCCAGGAGAATGAAGGAGGAGTTCTCTGGTCTGACCCGGATCTTGCCATTCCGTGGCCGGTTCAAAATCCCTTCATTTCCCGGAAAGATGCATCACATCCTCGGCTCAGGCATATGTCGCAAGACAGGCTCCCTTCCTTCCCCAATAGACCATGAACGCACACATTCCTCACCTAGTGACCCATGCAACATCCAGGATAGGCATTTTTGTCTCTTTCTCCGGAACTGGAGGTGTCGAACGGATGGTCCTGAATCTTACGAGAGGCCTCGTTGACCTAGGGGCAACAGTTGACATGATTCCGGTCAAAACAAGGAGCGGCCATCTTGAATCCCTTCCATCGCGGGTGCGCCTTGTGGACCTCGGATCATCACACACTCTCACCAGCCTTCCCGGCCTCACTCGTTACCTCAGAACAGAACGCCCGGCAGCGCTCCTTGCTGCAAAGGACCGTGCGAACCAGATAGCCATTCTTGCGCGCTATTTTGCGGGAGTTCCCACCCGTCTTGTCCTCCGCATGGGAACAACAGTATCCGCGGCCATAACTGGAAAACATCCCATCAAGAAGCGCCTCTGGTATTTACGCATGAGAATGCTGTATCCCTTTGCGGACGCGGTTGTGGCCGTTTCAAAAGGAGTGGCCGATGATCTCAAAAAAAACGCGGGACTGTCCCCTGCCCTCTTGCGGATTATTCAGAATCCCGTGATACCCCCTGAGCTTCCGGCCCTGGCAGATGAACCGGTGGCGCACCCATGGTTCAGGCAAAACACCGTACCAGTCATCATAGGTGCAGGCAGACTGACGCGTCAGAAAGACTTCCCGACCCTCCTGAGAGCATTCGCACTGATAAAGGAAAAGCGGTCCTCTTATCTGGTCATCCTGGGGGAGGGCCGGGATCGCGCGTTCCTTGAATCACTTGCCCGGAAACTGGGAATCAGGGACGACGTGCATCTCCCCGGGTTTGTTGAAAACCCGTATGCATATATGAGCAAGGCAGCACTCTTCGTCCTCTCTTCAGCATGGGAGGGGTCCCCCAATGTGCTGACAGAGGCCTTGGCACTGGGGACTCCGGTTGTTTCCACCGACTGCCCAAGCGGGCCAAGAGAAATTCTTGCAAATGGCCGCTACGGCCCACTGGTGCCCGTCGGAGACCACCATGCACTGGCAAGAACGATCCTGAAAACTATGGATTCTCCACCGGAAAAAGCCCTTTTAAAAAATGCCGTACGTGATTATACTGTGCAGGCAAGCAGTGCAAAATATCTTGATGCATTGCTCGGAAACGCTTTTTGAGGATTACGCGTGCTTCTGTCCCTTCGCTATAAATTTCTTTTCGTCCACATCGCCAAGACGGGCGGCACGAGCATTCGGGCCGCACTTCGCTGGTACCGGTGGAAAGATCCCTACCGCATACCCCAGTTCCTATGCAGCAGGGTCAGTGCATTTTCCCAGCACCGCCTCGGGTGCAAAATTCCCCGTCATGCAAAGGCCATTGCTGCCTATGAAATGCTCCCGCGAGAGCTTTTCAACGAGCTCTTCAAATTCGCCTTTGTCAGGAACCCCTGGGACCTGCAGGTCAGCTCGTATCACCACATTCAAAGGGAAAGGCCTCATCTCCTGAAAGACGTCAAAGATTTTGAAGCCTTTCTTCGCTGGAAGCTGGATCCGGCCAGGCCGTACCAATACCTTGTCGATACCTCTATTGCGCTGCAATCAGAGTACGTGATCGATCTCAACGGCAATGTCATCGTTGATTTCATCGGCCGGTATGAACGACTGGACGAAGACTTTCAGGAGGCATGTGCCAGAATCGACATAAAACCGCCCAGATTGCCCCACAAGAGACGGGCACGGGATCGCACCGCGTATCAGAAATATTATTCAGATGACACGGCCGAACTGATAGCCAAACATTTCAGGCGGGATATTGAGATGTTTGGGTACACCTTTTAGAGCGGCAATCTCTCAGCCTCCCTGCAGTTTTCCGACAGCGATGATCCAGCGGACAGCCCCGAGGATATCCTCGGCAATATACGCGGGTCTCACCGCTTCCCCGGGAAGGACGTATTCCCTTTCACCCCGGCCGTATCCCGTGAGAACCAGGACTCCTGGAAGACCTGCCCTCCGCGCCATTTCCAGGTCCTGGCACCGGTCGCCAATGACATATGATCCCGCCATGTCTATGTCAAAACGGTTCCTTGCCTCCCCTATGAGCCCTGTACCAGGTTTCCTGCAGTCGCAGGCAACCGCGTATTCCGGGACCTCACCCTGCGGATGGTGAGGACAAAAGAATATCCCGTCAATCCATGCACCTTCCGCGGAAAGGACCTTCTCCATGCGGTCATGCACCCGATGGACCAAGTCAATGGGAAAGTACCCCCGCGCGACCCCGGACTGGTTGGAAACGACAATAGCCAGATAGCCGCTTCGGTTCAGTATCCTGATCGCCTCCGCCGCCCCGGGGAGTAACAAAAACCGGCTTGGGTGATTGATATACCCCATTTGCTCGTTGATGGTCCCGTCTCGGTCAATAAAAACTGCGGGCGTGTTCATCGTAGTCCCCATGTATCCTATTCCTGCGCCTGCTTTCTCTGGACCGCATTCCGGACAAGGGTAAAAAAAGCCTCTCCTTGTTCCACAATGCAAAACCGGATATCTATATATGCCATTTCAGGGGAAACAGCCCCTGTTTGTTCTACTTTGACCCAATCTTTTCCCGTCATCAAAATATAATCCGCGTTCAGGCGCTCTTTTTCTCCTATAAGCCCGGCTATTTCCCGGCGGGTGTATGCATGATGGTCGCCAAAAGCTGTAAAGGCAAGAAGTTCCACATCAAGAGCCTCAAGCGTCTCACGAAAATATTCAGGATGGGCGATGCCGGCGAAAGCCGTAACGCGCGCCCGCTTCAAGCCCTGAAGGTCAGTTTCCCCGTTTTTCACCGGGAAAATGACGCGCGCCGGAATGTGATCACTCGGGAACACGGGAGTGCCGGGAAATCTTCCGGAGAGATCCACCAGCGCGTTGTTTCCCTTCTCTCTTCTGCGGTACCTCGTCAAAATGATTACATCTGCTCTCCCCAGTTGTTCTACCGGTTCCCGCAATGGACCACGTGGGAGAGAAAACCCGTTTCCGAACGGGCTTAAAGCATCCAGCAACACAATATCCAGGTCCCGGTGGAGTTCCAGGTGCTGGAATCCATCATCAAGAATAAGAAAATTACATGAAAATTCTTCACAAGCAACAAGCCCGCCCTTATACCTTGCCTTTGACACAATGACCGGAATATCTTGAAGGATCTTGGCAAGAAGGTAGGGCTCATCTCCACTGGCAGCGGGTACTGATTTGATCTCTTTTCCATCTGAAACGATCAGCACCTTTTCCCTGAAACTCCCCCCATATCCCCGAGAAAGAATCGCCGGCCGATATCCCTGTTTTAGTGCCCAGGCGGCAATTGTCCGGACGGCGGGAGTCTTTCCGGTTCCTCCGACACCCAGGTTCCCTACACTCACAACGAAGGCGGGAAGGCGGTGACATTGCAGAATCCCGAGGCGATAGGCCAGAATCCGGGCCGTGACGCCTCTATTGTAGAGAAAAGACAGGGAGGCCAGGAACAGCCTGAAAGGGTCTTTTCGCTTGTCGCGATGCATGTCCGCCCAGTCGTATCCTTTTATTCCCAACCGACGCCGTCCTCCGTACCTTCCAGAACGCGATCAATTGCACTCATGACGCGCCCCACCGCCCCCTTATTTTTCAGAACGAATTGCCGTGCCTGTGCTCCCATTTCTCTGCACAATCGGGGTTCTCTCAAAAGACGAAGAATGCTCTCTTCCAACTCGTCCTCATTCAGAATTCTCCGGCCTCCGCCTGCTCGCAGGAGCTCCTCTGACATTTGCACAAAGTTCCCTGTATGCGGTCCGAAGAGGACAGGACATCCAAAACTTGCCGGTTCGAGAAGGTTGTGTCCGCCAAAGGGAACCAAACTCCCTCCGACAAAACTGATCCGGGCCAGTCCGTAAAGCCGCCGCAGTTCACCTATGGTATCCACAACAAGCACCTGGTACTCCCCGGGATGCGGCGTCATACGCGTCCTGAGCATCACCGCAATCTCCCCATCCCGTGTCAAAGTGCAAATTTCAGCCGCCCGTTCAATTCTGCGGGGCGCCAGGAGCAGGCGCAGCATGGGAAACTCCCAAAGGGCCTTCTTGTAGGCCCGCAAAATCATGGCTTCCTCACCTGCATGCGTACTTCCCGCCACAATAACAATGTGTTCAGCTCTGATTCCCAGTGTTTCCATCCATGCTGAGCGTTCTGCATCATCCATCGAAGTCCATGAATGGTCGAATTTGATATTACCCGCGGTCTTCAGTTTCTCTCTCCCGATCCCGATAGCCGAAAGACGGTCCCGATCAAGGTCACTTTGCATCAGGCACATGTCAAAGGGCTCAAACATCCTCCTCACCAGGAATGACATCTTATGGTAGGCTGAAAACGTGCTTAGAGAAATACGTCCATTTATCAGAAGGCATTTTATTCTCTTTTTTTGAAGAAAAAACAGGAGTCCCGGCCAGATATCTGTTTCAACCAAAACAAAAACGCAGGGCCGGATATACCGAACTACCCGATGGATTGACCACCAGAAATCCACCGGCATGGGGACCAGGGCCTTCACCTTATCCCTCAATTTTTCCCGGGCAAGCGCTATTCCCTGCGTGGTCGTGACTGAAAAGACGAGGTCTCTTTCAGGGTATCTTTCATTGATGGCGTCTAGTAACGGGATCGCTGAAATAACCTCACCCACAGACAACGCGTGCACCCAGATCGTATCGTGAAAAGGAGATCTTCGTCCCAGTCCAAGTCCAAGTCTCTCCCTGATCCGCTTCCCGCGTATGAAAGGGAAAAAGGGAAGAAGGGCCAAAACTATACAGGACATGAGTCCGTGGTAGAGCAGCAGAAGCATAATCAGTGTGTGCAAATATCTTTCTTCAGTCCGGCGGGAATCCGTCACCGTTCGACGAAAAGGATGGACCTTTCTTCATCCTACGTCTCCGTCATCCTGCCCACCGGGAGTTCAATGATAAATTTTGTCCCCTTCGGCTTATTGTCTTCCACGCGAACGAAACCATTGTGGTCGGAAACGATGCTGCTTACAATGGCCAGGCCCAACCCGGTTCCCTGTTTTTTAGTTGAAAAATACGGTTCAAAGAGCCGCGACTTGTGGGCGGGAGGGATTCCCGTGCCGTTATCGGCAACCTCGATCCGCACCATCTGGTTCTCTTGTTCGAACGAAAGGCTGATGATGATCTCTCCCGTTTTTTCGATGGCGGTGATGGCGTTATCAAGGAGATTAATCATCACGCGCTTGATCTGTTCCCGATCCAGTGGAAGGATGGGAATCCCGTCCGAATCTTCAAGCCGAATATGAATACCCTTGTGCGTCTCACTGTAGAGACTCACCACCTCTCGAATAATTTCCCGGATATCCTCGGGCAAAGGCCGTGAGGCAGGCATCCTTGCGAAGGTGGAAAATTCATTTACGAGTGCCTTTATTTCTTCCACTTGTTTGATGATCATCTCGGTGCACTCACGGAAAATCCTGCCGTCCTCCTTGTCAAGAAGACTGCCGTATCGCTTATTCAGGCGCTGTGCGGAGAGCTGAATAGGCGTCAACGGATTTTTCACTTCGTGCGCGATCCGTCTGGCCACTTCACGCCAGGCGGCCATCCGCTGCGCCCGCTGAATCTCGCTCAAATCCTCAAGAACCGCAACCAGCCCATAATAGTTTCTCCGATCATCCCGTAATACGTTTAAGGAAACAAGAAGCGGCAGGGTTGTCTCAGCCACCTTCAGCCGGATTTCCTTTCTAAGATAGCCTTTCCGAAAGAGTTTCTTTTCCGTTACGAACTGCTCGATGATAGGGATATACTCGCTTGACAACACCTCCTGATACTGTTTCCCGATGATATCCCGGGCTCGAATGTTGAGCATTTGTTCAGCGGATTTATTGATAGTCAGGATTCTCCCCTCCGCATCCGCTGAAACAACACCAGCTCCGATATTCGCGAGCACAATCTCCATATAAAGCCTTCTCTGTTCCAGTTCAATGTTACTTTTCACAAGCTCTCTGTGCGCTTTTTCCAGCCGGTCCTTTCCGGTCTTGAGATCCATTGTCATCCTGTTGAAAGACTGGACCAAAAGCCCCATTTCATCCCTAGACACAATGTCGATGGAAAAATCATAATCGCCTGACGCGATGCGGTTTGTTCCTTCGGCCAATTCCTTTATGGGTACGGTGATCTCCTGAGAAAGGTAAAATCCGAACCATATTGATGAAAAAATAATGAGGAGAGTCACGATCGACAGTGTCATCATATGACTGATCTTGATGGGTCGCTTGAGCATTTTCAGCTGCCGATATTCCTGAAGCCCCCGGGATATGGCCTTGAGACGGTTGACAAAAACGCCCGGAACGAACTTTGATGCAAACACAAGGCCTACAACAGCCTTGGATTCTGTTCTGGAAAAGATGGGAACAATCCCCGTAACCAGATCGCCGTGGGTTGAAGGTTCAATAAAGGATGTCTCATTTCCTTTCTCAACCGTCTTCCGCAGAATATCCACGCCGGGTCCCTTGAACGTACTGAGATCAATTGATCTGTTTTCCGCATCGCATCGGACTTCGAGCTTCTGAGAAAAAATCTTCAGAGATGCAAGATGGTATTCCTTCCTCTTTTCATGAACAAATTTATCCAGATCACCCTTTTTGGATACCAACATGTATCCTTCATACGTGATCACCCTGCTTGTGTTGTTCGCGAGCGAGAAAATGTCGTCCGTTATCCTTTTATAGTAATCCCGACCAACTTCGAGAGAATTCTTCAGAGCTTGTTCGATCTGAAGATGGAACCAGTATTCAATGGAGGTTGAAATGAACTGCACGGATACAAAAAAAAGAATGAT
>Ga0315542_1001308_pt1 | contig 15560 bp, 13 predicted proteins | sample SalMarSW160120MG_FD_202541 | JGI IMG/M metagenome (GOLD analysis project Ga0315542, IMG submission 202541) | Salt marsh sediment microbial communities from the Plum Island Ecosystem LTER, Massachusetts, United States - Salt Marsh Sediment SW1601-20 ...
AGGCCGCGACCTCCGCCACGACATCGTCGTAACGAGGATCTTCCTGCATGGTCCGGGGAGAGCCCTGCATGTGCATCAGCACCAGGCCGCAGCCGCGCCGCGCGACGAGGCCCAGCAGGTCCGGATCGGCCATGCCGGCGCTGATGTCGTTGACGGCGTCCGCCCCGGCGTCCAGGGCCCGCGCCGCCGTCTCGGCGCAGCAGGTGTCCACTGTCAACGGCAGGTCGCAGCGGGCCCGCAGCGCCTCCAGGACCGGCAGCAGGCGGCGCTGCTCCTCGCGGGCCGGCACCGCCTCGGCTCCCGGGCGCGAGGACGCGGCGCCCAGGTCCAGCAGGTCGGCCCCCTCGGCGGCCAGCTGCAGGGCGGCGGTCACGGCGGCGGCGGGTTCCGGCAGCCGCGAGGCCGGATAGAAGCTGTCGGGGGTCAGGTTGACGATGCCTACGACCAGCGGTCGAGCGGCGGCTTGGAGGCGGCGGCGACCCAGGTCCCAGGCGGGAGCACGGAAGGCGGCGTCCGCCGCCCGGCCCTCGCGCGGAGGCGGGCTCAAGACGTCGAGCCTCCGCCCGGCGGGCCGTCCTCCGCGAGCGAGGCGTCGTCCACCGGGTCGGTGGCGAGCGGCTGGCCGTTCAGCGGCAGGGCAGCCGCTGCCCCGTCGTTCCCGGCTTCCTGCCCGCCTCCGTCGCGAAGCGCGGATCCGGCCGGCGGGTCCGGTTCCAGGCCCAGGGGCAGACCCGGCTCGGGAAGCGGCTCGCCCTCCATGATCAGCTCGACCTCTTCCTTGTCGAGGGTCTCGCGTTCGAGCAGGGCGGCGGCCATGACCTCGACCTTGTCCGCGTGCTGGTTCAGGATGTCCCGCGCTCGCAGGAGCTGCTCGCCGATAATGCGCGAGACCTCCGCGTCGATCTCCTGCAGGGTCTTCTCGCTGTGGACCTGGCGCCGGGAGTAGTCCCGCCCCAGGAAGACCTGCTCGGTGCTCTCCTCGTAGGCCACGGGACCGAGCTTTTCGCTCATGCCCAGGCGGGTGACCATGGTGCGGGCCAGGGCGGTGACGCGCTTGATGTCGTCGGCGGCCCCGGAACCGATGCGGCCCAGGAAGATCTCCTCGGCCACCCGCCCCCCGAGAGCGTGACAGATGCGGTCGAGCAGCTGCTGCTCGTGCAGCGTGTACTGATCCTCGGTCGGCAGGGTGTAGGTGACGCCCAGGGCCCGGCCGCGCGGGATGATGGTCACCTTGTGGACCGGGTCGGAGAACTCGCAGATCTGGGCGACGACGGCGTGCCCCGACTCGTGGTAGGCGGTCTCCCGCTTCTGCTTCTCGGTCAGGACCATGCTGCGGCGCTCGGGGCCGAGCATGACCTTCTCCTTCGCGTCCTCGAAATCGTCCATGTTGACCGCGTCGTGATCCTTGCGGGCGGCCAGCAGGGCAGCCTCGTTGACCAGGTTCTCCAGGTCCGCCCCGCACATGCCCGGCGTCCCGGCGGCGATCTGGTGCGCCGAGACGCTCGGCAGGGCCTTGATCTTCTTCATGTGGACCTTCAGGATGGCCTCGCGGCCGTGCAGGTCCGGCATGTCCACCACGATCTGCCGATCGAAGCGGCCCGGCCGCAGCAGGGCCGGATCCAGGACGTCGGGGCGGTTGGTGGCGGCCAGCAGGATGACCCCTTCGTTGGACTCGAAGCCGTCCATCTCCACCAGGAGCTGGTTCAGGGTCTGCTCCCGCTCGTCGTGGCCGCCGCCCAGCCCGGCGCCGCGATGGCGTCCCACCGCGTCGATCTCGTCGATGAAGATGATGCACGGGGCGTTCTTCTTGCCCTGGTCGAAGAGGTCGCGCACTCGCGAGGCGCCCACGCCCACGAACATCTCCACGAAGTCCGAACCGCTCATGCTGAAGAACGGCACGGCAGCCTCGCCGGCCACGGCCCGACCGAGCAGGGTCTTGCCGGTTCCCGGGGGGCCCACCAGCAGCGCGCCCTTGGGGATGCGGCCGCCCAGGCGCTGGAACTTCTTCGGCGAGCGCAGGAAGTCGATGACCTCCTGCAGCTCCACCTTGGCCTCGTCGCAGCCTGCCACGTCCTCGAAGGTGATCTCCGGCTTGTCCATGTTGAAGAGCTTGGCGCGGCTCTTGCCGAAGCTGAAGGCGCGGTTGCCGCCCCCCTGCATCTGACGGATGAAGAAGATCCAGAGCGCCAGGATCAGCAGGAACGGCAGGTAGTAGGTCAGGATCGTCGAGATCCAGTTGATCTTCGGTGACGCGCCCTCCAGCTTGGCGCGCGGGTTGTACTGCTCGACCCACTTGGGGAAGCTCGGATCCTCGGTCAGCAACGTCACCTTGAACCGCTGCACCAGCTGCATCTCGTCGCTGTCGCCCACGGGGATCCGCACGGCCTCGGCGAACTCGCCCACCACGTCGAGCCCCGTCTTGGTGAGGGACCGGATGTTGCCCGCCTCGACCTGTTCCGCGAAGGCGGTGTAGCTGATCGCCCGCTCGGGATGCCGGTCCACGACCATCATCTGGAAAGCGATGAACAGCAGCACGATGAGCAGGATCCAGAACCCCGCGGTCTTGCCGGGCAGGGGAGGCCGGTTGCCGGAGCCGAGTGGAGGCCGATTGGGGCCGCGGGGCGGCGGATTCTTGGGCAGGGGGCTCATGAAGTCTCGAATCCTTTCCTGGAATCGTCGCGCACGTTCCGTTTCGTCACGGCGATAGTAAGCGTGCGCTCCGTGCTAGGCAACAGGCGCGTCCGCGCGGCCGCGGCCACGCCGACCACCCAGAGCAGCCCCTCGTCGTCCTCCACGACAAGGACCTCCGGGCGCTCGCTCACCCGGATCCGCCGCTCCTGCAAAAGGTCGCTCACCTTCTTGTGGCCGTCCAGGCCGGGCAGGACGATACGATCTCCCGGCCGCCAGGCACGCAGCCGCAGGCGTCCGTGCACGGCGTCGGCGGGGCAGCGGAGCCGCCAGGCCAAGGCTGTCCCTTCGGATAGGACGGAGGCTTCGGCCTCGTCCCTCGCCTCGCAGCTGTGAGATGTCACCAAGATACGATAACTCTCACGATGCGAAAGCAGTACGCCGCCTGACGGGGGCGGCAGGAAGCGGAGCCGCTCGAACTCCCGCACGGCCCGCCAGCCGTGGGGCAGATCCAGCGCGCCGCCGGAGCGGCTGCCGGGCAGCCAGTCCAGCAGCGAGCGGACGTGCGTCCGCGCCAGATCCCGGTCCAGACCCGCGTGTTCCCGCAGGAACAACCGCAGGACCCGGCTGGCCAGCGCCGGATCCAGCTCCAGGAGGGGGGCCACCGGCAGCTCCAGGCGTCCGGCGGCAGCCTCGCCCTCTCCCAGGATCGACCTCAGCTCCGTCAACGCTTTGCGGGCCAGATCCTCCAGCAGCTGCAGATCCTGGCTCGCCAGCGCGGCCAGGCGAGCCGGTCCGCCCTCGGCATTGCCGAAGATATCACGGGCCAGGGGCAGCAGCTCGCGGCGAACCCGGGTGCGGACGGCATCCCCGCTCTCGTTGGTGGCATCGATCCGGTAGGAATGGCCGCTGTCCTCCAGGAAGGCCACGATCTCCCGGCGGCTCACCTCCAGCAGCGGGTGGATGATGCGCCCGGCCACCGGGGCGATGCCCCGCAGGCCGTCCAGACCGGTGCCCCGGAACAACCGCATCACCACCGTCTCGGCCTGGTCGTCCCGGTGATGCCCCGTGGCGGCACAGGCCAGCTCCGGCCTGCCGTCCAGCAGCCGTTCCAGCAGCTGCAGTCTGAGCACGCGGCCGGCCTCCTCCAGGCCCAGACCTCGCTGCCGTGCCAGGGGGCGGGGGTCACGGCGCTCGACCTCCAGGGAAACGGCCAGCTGATCGCAGAGTTCCCGGCAAAAGGCCTCGTCGGCGTCCGCCTCCGCGCCCCGCAGGCGGTGGTTCAGGTGGGCCGCCAGCAGCGGTGCGCCGGTGGTTTCGGCCCAGGTCCGGGCGGCCAGCAGCAGGGCCACGGAATCGGGTCCCCCCGAGAGGGCGACCAGCAAGCCCGGCGGCCCGGCACCGGCGGGTCTGATGCGGCTCACCAGATCCGCGATGCGGGGCACGACACGCGCGAGAAAAGACTGCTGGACCACGATGCCTCCAGGCAGGGTGGCGCGGTGCGGGCACGAGGGCCGGGGCGGGGGACGGGCTGAGGGATTGGTGCCGGCTCAGGGACTCGAACCCCGGACACACGGATTATGATTCCGTTGCTCTAACCAGCTGAGCTAAGCCGGCACCGGACTGGTAAGGCGGGGCGTCCGCCCGCCGACCGCCCGCCAATCTAGCGGGGCAGTGACACCTTGTCAAGGTGGCAGCCAGCCACTAGACTGCCCTCACGTGGGTCGCGCAACCCAACGTTTTCTCAGACATTTGTGCCCTCTGCCGGAGGCTCCGTGGCATGCACCACAAGCCGCTCGCATCCCCTCCCGAGGTCTTCGAAGAGGACAGGGTTTCCCTCGCTCCCCTGCAGGGCAAGATCGTCGCCGTCCTCGGTTACGGAACCCAGGGAAGAGCCCAGGCGCTCAACCTGCGCGACAGCGGCGTGGAGGTCCTGGTGGGCGTGCGCCCCGGCTCTCCCTCGGAAGGTCGGGCCCGGGAAGACGCCTTCCCGGTGGCGCCCCCGGGCGAGGCCGCCGCGGCAGGAGACGTGGTGATGTTCCTGGTGCCCGACGAGGTGATGGCCGGCCTGCACGACGAGGTGGTGGCGCCGCGGCTGCGGGAGGGCACCGCCCTGGGCTTCGCCCACGGCTTTGCCGTAGCCTTCGGCGGCCTGCAGCCCGCCGGCGGCCGGCCCTGTTTCCTCTGCGCTCCCAAGGGGCAGGGGGACAAGCTGCGGGAGGCCTTCGTCCGGGGGGGCGGGCTGCCGAGCCTGCTGGCGATCGGCGAGGGCTCGCCGTCTCGAACCTGGGAGCTGGCGGCGGCCTACGCCAAGGCCATCGGCTGCTTGCGGGGGGGCGGCTTCCGGACCACCTTCCGGGAAGAATGCGTCGCCGACGAGTTCGGGGAGCAGGCGGTGCTCTGCGGCGGCGTGATCGAGCTGCTCCGGGCCGCCTTCGACACCCTGGTCGCTCGCGGGTACGGGGCCACCAATGCCTACTTCGAGTGCGTGCACGAGCTCAAGCTGATCACCGATCTGCTGCACCGTTACGGGGTGGACGGACTGAGGCGGCGCATCAGTCCCACGGCGGCCTACGGCGGCCTGACCCGGGGCTCCCGCGTGGTGGACGGGCACGTGCGCGCGGAGCTGGCACGCATCCTGGAGGAGATCGAGTCTGGAGCGTTCGCCCGGGAGTTCCTGGCGCGGCACGCCGATCCCCGCGAGGGCATCGCCGCCCGGGCCGCGGCCGAGGCGGATTCGCCCCTGGCCAGGGCCGGACGTGAGCTGCGGGAGCGCCTGGCTTCCCTGGGGCTCGCAGAATGATGATCGTCCGCAGGTCGGGATCGCACAGCTGACACGTCCCGCCTGGAGCGGGACCCATCCGGGAGGGAGCAGGATGAGCGGTGACAACTTTCTGGCCCGGCTGTGGGCCGTCTTCGTGCGACCGGGACAGGCCATGGAATGGGTCCGGGAGAGGCCCCGCTGGCTGATGGCCGGCCTCCTGCTGGCGATCCTGGGGGCCTTCTACGCGGTGATCACCCTGCCCATCGCCGGCCCGGAACAGATGGAGCTGATGCGCGACACCCGCATGTTCCGCATGATGACCCAGGAGGAATGGCAGACCCGGTACGAGGAATCGCTGAATCCCACCACGGTCAGGCGCGTCACGACGGGCATCGGGGCCGCCGTGGCCACCTTCGTCGTCGTCCTCATCTACGGGCTCGTCTACCTGCTCTTCGGCAAGCTGGCCGGCGGCACGGGAACTTTCAAGCAGGTGATGGGTGTGACATTCTGGGCCTACGTGATTCCGGGCGGCCTGGGCAACCTGCTGCGGATACCGCTGGTCTTCGCCAAGCAGTCGGTGATGGAGGTGTCCCTGGGGCTGGCCGCTCTGGTCCCCAAGGACAACCTGCTCTCGGCGGGCTACCAGGCTCTGTACTACTTCGGGGATTTCTTCGTCTGGTGGGCCCTGGTGGTGACGATCATCGGCTTCCAGAAGGTGCACGGCATCTCGCGGGGTCAGGCCGCCGTGGTGACCATCCTGCCCTGGTTGCTGGTCACCGGCGTCATGTACGGTCTGGGCAGGATCTTCATGTAGAGGATGCTGGGCAACCGGGGCGCGCTCGGGGCACGAGATTCAGGGTCCGGGGAGGTCGGTGTGAAGAAGCGGATTCTCATCGGTGGCGGTGTCGTGGTGCTGGCCGCCGTCGTGATCGGGATCCTGCGCAGCGAGAGCACGCCGCGCAAGGACGTGGACGTGGGGAAGGTGGTCCGCAAGGAGCTGGTGTCGACGGTCACGGCCTCGGGGACCATCGACCCGCAGCGCTCGGTGGACGTGAGCGCAAACGTCATCGGCAAGGTCACGAAACTGGCCGTGGACGAGGGCGACACCGTGCGGGCGGGGGATTTCCTGCTGGAGATCGATCCCGCCGAGTACCAGGCGGCCGTGCGGGCCCTCGAAGCCGCCGTGAGCACGGCCCGGGCCGATCTCAAGCTGGCCGAGGCCTCGGCGGAAAAGGCCGAGCAGGACCTGCGTCGGGCGGAGCAACTGCACGCCCAGGGCCTGCATTCGGTGGAGCAGATCGAGGCGGCCCGCACCGCCGCCCGCGTGGAGGAGGCCCGGCTCGAGGGTGCCCGCAGCCGGCTCTACCAGCAGCAGGCCAATCTCGATCGGGCGCATTACGATCTCGACAAGGTCACCGTCACCGCCCCCATGAGCGGCATCGTCACCCGTCTCAACGTGGAGGAGGGGGAAAACGCCATCATGGGCACGCTCAACAACCCGGGCACGGTGCTGCTGGTGATCGCCGACCTCGCCATCATGGAAGCGCGGGTGAAGGTGGACGAGACCGAGGTGGTCAAGGTCGCCATGGGGCAGCCGGCCAAGATCGAGATCGACGCCTTCCCCGACACCACCTTCGCCGGGCACGTCACCGAGATCGGCAACAGCCCCATCTACACGAGCGCCGGCAGCAGCCAGCAGGCCGTGGACTTCGAGGTCAAGGTGGTCCTGGACGAGCGGATCCCCAACGTCCGACCGGGCCTGTCGGCCAAGGCCGATATCGAGGTGGCCCGGCGCCCCGACGCCATCGCCGTGCCGCTGGGCTCGGTGACGGTGCGCAAGTGGCCGCCGGAGCCCAAGCTCGACCGCCGGGGCCGCCGGGGCCGCCGGGCGGCGGCGCACACGGCGGCTGCCGCGGCCGACAGCACGGGGGCGGCGCCCGACAGCGTCCAGGTGGAACGCAAGGACCTCGAGGGCGTCTTCGTGGTCGCCGACGGCGAGGCCCGCTTCCGTCCGGTGAAACTGGGGGTGGCCGGGGAGGACGACTTCGAGGTGCTCGGCGGCCTGGAGGAGGGCGAGACGGTGGTCACGGGCCCGTTCCGCGTCCTGCGCGAGCTGGAGAACGGCGATGCGGTCAAGACCAGCGAGCGTGGTGACCGCCGCGACGCGAACCGTGACCGGGACTAGGGACGCTGCCCGATGAACCTGCTGGAAGGGGCCCGCATTGCCCTGGAGAACCTGCGCAGCCACAAGCTGCGGACGTTTCTCACCCTGCTCGGCAACATCGTCGGCACCATGTCGGTCATCGCCGTGGTCTCGCTGATCAACGGCATCGACATCTACGCGCGGCAGGTGGTCCTGGACGAGGGGACGGACGTCTTCACGCTGAGCCGCGTCAATCCCGTCGAGTTCCTCACCGACCTGGATGCCTTCCTCAAGTCGCTGAACAACCCCGACCTGACGCTGGCGGACCGGGATTATCTGAACGACCACCTCGAGCTGGCCCGGGTGGTGGGGGCGGCCGTGACCAACCGCGCCGACCTGCGGGCCGGTCCCCGCACGTTCCGCGACGCCCGGGTGCGAGGCAAGACCGCTGACTATGCGCTGTTGGAAGATCTCCCCCTGGCGGTCGGCCGGCACCTGAACCGGCACGACGTGCTGGCCAGCCGGGAAGTGGCGGTTCTGGGCTGGGACGTGGCGCGGGACCTCTTCCCGCGTCTGGACGATCCCACCGGCCACGAGCTGAAGATCGGCGATCGCCACTTCACCGTGGTGGGGGTGGTCAGCGACCGCGGCACCGTCATGGGCAACAACCGCAACCAGTTCGCCGTGATCCCCATCACCGCCTACCAGAAGGTCTTCGGCGCTGGCGAATCCATCGACATCAAGATCGCCGCCGCGGATCTGCAGCAGATGGATGAGGCCAAGGAGGAGGCACGCTTCTGGCTGCGCATCCGGCACCGCCTGCGGCCCCTGCAGGAGGACGACTTCGGCATCGAGACCTCGGAGCAGCTCCTGAACATCTGGGGCGGGATCTCCGCGGCCATCTACGGGGCCCTCGTACCGCTGGTGGGGATCAGCCTGGTGATCGGCGGCATCGTGTTGATGAACATCATGCTGGTCTCGGTGACCGAGCGCACGCGGGAGATCGGCATCCGCAAGGCCCTGGGGGCCAGCCGCCTGGCGGTGCTCTGGCAGTTCCTGGTGGAGGCCATCACGCTGTCGCTCACCGGGGGCGCCTGCGGCATCCTGATCGGGTTCTCGCTGGCCGCCCTCATCTCCCTCGTCTCGCCGCTGCCCTATGCCATCGCCGGCTGGGCCGTCCTGCTGGGGCTGGCGGTGACCTTCGTGATCGGGCTCGTCTTCGGCACCTTCCCGGCCTGGAAGGCCGCCAGCCTGGATCCGGTGGAGGCGCTGCGTCATGAATGAGCGCGCCGCGCGCGGCCTCCGCCTCTGGGAAGGGGTGCGGCAGGCCTTCCAGATCATCCGCGGGCACCGCATGCGCAGCACGCTGCTCATCGTGGGTGTGGCCATGGGGGTGGCGACCCTGCTGGCCATCTTCACCATCGTCAGCGGACTGAGCGGCAAGATCCGCAACGACATCGTCTCCTCCAGCCGTCCCTACATCAACATCGCGCGCTATGCCGGGATGGGCGGCGAGGACGTCGAGGCCCTGCTGCGGCGCAAGCAGCTCGGGCCCGAATGCGTCGGCGCGGTAGCGGCGGTGCCGGGTGTCGCCGCCGTGGACTACTACGTCTCCAACAACGACGTCACCATCCTGAAGTACGGCGAGGAGCGCACCAACATCGTGCAGGTGTTCGGCTGCTCGGAGAACTTCCCCTACATGTACTCGTTCACGGTGGGCGAGGGGCGCTTCTTCACCGCGGCCGAGGTGGCGGGCCGCGCCCGGGTCTGCGTGCTGGGCCACGGTCCGCGGGCCGATCTGTTCCCCAAGCTGGACCCCATCGGCAAGGTGCTGCGCATCGAGGGCGAGGCCTACACGGTCTTGGGGTCGATCGAACCGCGCCGGTCCTTCATGGGGCAGCTGGGAGACAACTTCGTGGCCGTGCCCTGGACCAGCTACGAGCGGGACTTCCTGAATCCCGAGTTCGAGGACCGCAGCCTGTCCGCCTCGGTGGCGCCCGGCTGGAAGGTCGACGACGTCATCACCGACATCATCGGCGCCCTGCGTCCGGTGCGGCATCTGCGCCCGGGCCAGCCCAACGACTTCGAGGTCGTGCCCAGCGAAACCTACGGCGACATGATCGACAAGATCACCCAGGGCGTGGCTCTGGTCCTGGTGGTGCTCTCGAGCATCGGCCTGATGGTCGGCGGCATCGGCGTGATGAACATCATGCTGATCTCGGTCACCGAGCGGACCCGCGAGATCGGCATCCGCATGGCGCTGGGCGCGCGGCGGCGCGACGTGCTGTTCCAGGTCCTCGTCGAGGCCGGAACGCTGACCGGTCTCGGCGGCCTCGTCGGCATCGGTGTCGGGTACCTGGCCTCCTGGGGTGTCACCCGTCTGCTGCACTTCCCCCTGACCGTCTCGCCCGCCGTCACAGCCCTCGCGGTCCTCTTCTCCGTGGCCATCGGCCTCATCTTCGGCCTGTACCCCGCCGACCGGGCCGCCCGCCTCGACCCCATCGAGGCCCTGCGCCGGGAGTGACCAGGTTCCGGGGAGGGGCCGGCCGGCTCACTCGACGCTGCGGTAGCAGACGAACTCCATGTTGCCGGAATCCTCGCCCTCGCCCAGGGGGATGCTGCCGAGATCGCTCTGGGCCATGCCGGCCAGGACGAGCCCCTTGATCAGCAGCACCCGCCCGTCGGGCAGGAACTGCAGCCCGTCGTACTCCGGATCCCCCTCGCAGGCCACGAGCACCCGCTGCAGGTAGCGGCCGTGCGGGTCGAAGAGGTCGTAGGCCTGCATGATCCCGGGCGGCAGGTCCTCGCCGCTGCGGCTGTGCTGGACCCACAGGCGGTCGTCGGCGTCGACGTACAGGCTGGTGATGGCCGGCGGGCACGGCTCGATCTCGCGTGTCTCCCCGTAAGGACTGTTGCGCGCGGAGGCGTCGAACAGGGCGTTGATGCGCCGCAGTTCCTGCGCAGTGCGCTTCCGGTTCGTGAAGGGGCGGGCCACGATCCGTTCGAGGGCCCCGGTCCGCTGGTAGACGGCGACGGCGTAGTGGTCCCAGGCCTGGGCGACGTAGATCTTGCCGTCGGGCCCGAGGGCCAGGGCCGTCTGGAAGCCCGGCGACAGCTCCCGCTCGACGAAATGCAGCTGGCGAAAGTCGAGGCTCATCCTCGCCTCGCAGTAGCGCACCAGCTCCTGACCCGTCGCGGACAGGCTGCAGAGGTACATCTCCCGGTCCTGTCCGTGCTCGGTCTGGCGCAGCCGGGAGGCGGCCAGGACCAGGTTGCCGCCCCGGCAGTCGCACAGCGTGCCCGCGATGAACCCGCCCCTGTCACCCTCGCGGGGGGTCACGGTGAGCGCCTCCCGGGGCTCGCCCTCGCGGCTCAGACGCACGATCCTGGCCGGGAACATGATCATGATGCCGACCGTCCCGTCCGGCAGGAGGATCACGTCCCGGGGCTGGCGCACCTCGCCCGGTCCTTCGCCCTCGCGGCTCAGGGTGCGCAGATGTTCACCCCGAGGCGAGATGACCACGACGTGGCACAGCTGGGAATCCAGCAGATACACGTTGCCATCGCGATCGCAGGTCGTCTCCGTGACGGTGCCGAAGAGCAGCTCGTCGCTCTCTCCGCCCACGCGCCAGATCTCCTCGAGGCTGAGCGTGAGCGGCGGCAGGGCCGGCGCGGCGATCTCGCCGCCGGGGACGTCCGCCGGGACGGCCGGGGGGGCGAGGACCGCGCACAGGAAGATCATGGTTCCGAGAGGATGGGGCTTCGCGCGCGCCATGGCAGGCTCCTCGGCTCGCGTGGGCTGCGGGGCCCAGCAGGGAGGCGGGGGCGCGATGCTCTACGCAGCTCGCAGGAAGCTGGTTGCAGGGAATTGCCTCGCGGACCGGGGGGAAGGCCGGCGCCTCAGGGTGCCGCACGTCGCAGCACCATCACGGTCAGATCGTCGTCCAGCGGCCTGCCGTCCAGGAAGCCGCCCAGATCGTCGAGCAGAGCGGTCAGGATCTCCGCCGCCGATCGACCGTGCAGCGCCGCCAGCCCCGCGGCCGCCCTCTCCACGCCGTACATCCGAGCCAGGCCGTCGCTGGCCTCCACGAAGCCGTCGGAGTACAGGAGGATCGTGTCGCCGGGGGCCAGGGTGGTCGTGTGGACCTCGAACTTCGACTCGCAGAACATGCCCAGCGGCAGGCCCGTCGCCGGGAACTGCTCGGTCCCGGACGCGCGGGCGACGAGGATGGGCGGGTGACCGGCGCTCGCGAAGGAGACCTCCCCGGATAGGCTCGCGCATCCGCAGGCGAGGGTCGCGAAGTGCGTCGGCAGCGAGACCTCGCAGAACATCCGGCTCGCTCGCTCCAGCGTGGTCCCCAGCGGCAGGTCCTGGGCGACCAGGGCCCGGAAGGTGGCCTGCAGGTTCGACATGAGCATGGCTGCGCTCACGCCCTTGCCGGTCACGTCGCCGACCACGAAGTGCAGCCCCGCGCCGCTCTCGAGCAGGTCGCAGTAGTCGCCGCTGACGAGGCCGGCCGGCCGGTAGTGATAGGCGCACTCCCAGCCGGCCGTGCGCAGCTCGCGTGAGGGCAGCAGGCCGTGCTGGATGCGCGCCGACAACTCGAGATCCTGCTCCAGCGCCCGCTGCTCGCTCGCCGTCAGGTGATCGAGGCAGAGGCAGAGGAGGGGATCGACGGCGAGGCGCTCCGGCTCGATGGCCTCCCCGCACGCCTCGCAGATTCCGTACGTGCCGTCGGCGAGACGGACCAGCGCGGCATCGACCTGCTGCAGGAGCCGGTCCAGCTGCTCGTCGTCCGGCCGGTCGGCGAGGAAGTTCTCGAGGCGCTCGCGGCGCTCCTGGAGGTCCCGCCGCAGAGATGGTTCCGTGTACCGGAACATGCCCAACCCCCATAAAAAAAGGATTACGTCGATCCACTTTAATACGCCGGCGAGCGCGGAAGGTTGCCGCGCCGGCGCTCCCGAGAAGCGCCCGTCCGCGCCGCAGGCGGTATCAGCTGTCCGCTGTGAAGGCCGCCAGCAGATCCATGGTCGACAGGATCCCGATCACCCGCTGCTGCGCGTCGACGACGACCAGCCGGTGGACCCGGTTCCGCAGCATCTCCCGCGCCGCCGTCAGGATGGTGTCCTCGAGAGTCACCGTCACGACGTCCACGGTCATGACCTCGGCCACCTCCCGGCTGCCCAGCCGGGAGCCGCGCTGGCTGGCGTCGGCCAGATCCGCGGCGAACTGGTCCAGCTCCTCCGGCTCGACCTGGTCCTTGCCCTGCTTGCGGAAGAGGGCGATCAGGTCGGTGGTCGAGAGGATGCCCTTGCAGCGTTGCCGCTTGTCTACGACCGGTACGGCCGATACCCGGTTCTCGAACATCAGGGACACGGCATCGCTCAGCAGGTCCTCGGGCTGCACGCTGATGACGTTCCGCACCATCAACTGTTTCACGCGCATCTCGGCGTCTCTCGCGGTCATGCTCCCTCCCCGGTTCGGGGCTCGGTCTCGCAGGGGACACCGCCATCATAGCAGACCCGCGGTCGCCCGCGACCTCAAAGAAACCGAGACATCCGGCCCTGTTGTCCTGTAGCCTCGGGGGCTAGCGGCCGTACCTGGCCGAGCCCCAAGCCGAGGAGGTATCCCATGCCAGTCGTGACGATGAACTACCTGGCGATTCTGGTGGGTGCGATCTTGAGCGTCGCGATCGGGGCCATCTGGTACCTGCCGGCCCTGTTCGGCAAGGCCTGGATGGCGGCGATCGGCAGGACCAAGGAGCAGGTGGACGCGGACTTCAGCCCGCTCAAGATCGTCTGGGCGGTGATCTTCGGTTTCGTGATCAGCTATGGACTGGCCCGGCTGCTCGTCTGGTCGGGGAAGAGCACCCCGCTGGGCGGGCTCGAGGTCGGTCTGCTGGCGTGCATCAGCTTCGTGGTGACCACGACCGGCGTGCAGCTGATGTTCGAGGGCCGGCCCACGAAGCTGAACTTCATCTACGCCCTGCACCACCTGGTGGAGTTCCTGGCCATCGGGCTGCTCCTCGGAGCCTGGATGTAGCTTCCGGACGGCTCCCGGCACCCCCGGCGCGGCCGGGTCCGTCCCTCGACTGCAGCCAGAAAGTCGTGCAGCCAGAAAGTCCTGTGCAGCCAGAAAGTCCAGCCAGAAAGTCCTTGCGCCAGCATGGCTCCGCGCCTATAATGAGCCCCGGAACCGGCCGCCCCGGCCGGTTCGCTTTGTCAGGGATCGAAAGCCTCGTCCAGCTGTTTGGAGGCGGTCTCAGTTCCCGCAGTGTAAGGAAGTGGTCAGTTGAAGAAGATCTACGTTGGCAACCTCAGTTTCCAGATGTCCGACCAAGACCTCATGGCGCTATTCACCGAGTATGGACAGGTCAACAGCGCCGCCGTCATCCTGGATCGCGAGACGGGTCGCTCGCGCGGCTTCGGATTCGTCGAGATGGAGAGCGACGACGCCGCCAGGAACGCGATCGAATCCCTGAACGGACGCGACATCGAGGGCCGCACCCTGAACGTCAACGAGGCCCGTCCGCGCGAGCCGCGCAACCGCTCGCGCTGGTAGAGCCGATCCGGCCGGAGGGCCCGATCGAGGATCATCGCTACGGCCCCGCCCTCTCGAGGACGGGGCCGTTTCCGCGGGCGCGGGAGGCGGCGGCGGACAGGCGGGAGCCGTCACTGCCGGGCCTTCCTTCGGCTCAGAAGTCGTCGGCCAGACCCCTGAACTTCGCGTCGGCCATCAGGACCCGCAGCAGGCGCATCATGTGCTCCTTCTCGGCCGCGATGATCGCGCCCAGCGTCTCGTTCTCGCCGAGGACCTCCGCGATGGCCTGGTAGTACTGGACCGTGGCCTTTTCCAGCTCGAAGGCCCGGACGAGGGCGTCCGTGCGGTCCCCGATCTCCTCGTAGCCCCCGAAGAGATGGCCCTTCCCCATGAAGAATTGGGAGAGGGACATGGCCTGGAGGTACTCGCTGCGTGCCTCCTGGTTGGAGATCCCCTCGTCCGGCGGGAGCCGGGGCAGCAAGCTGCGGAACTGCTTCTCGTGCCGGGCCTCGTCCTGGGCCAGCGTCTCGAAGATCTCCGCGATCTCCCGCTCGTCCGCGAAGCGGGCCGCGAGCTTCCGGTAGACCCGCTGACCCAGCTCCTCGGTCTTGATGGCGAACTCGACGGCCTTGTGCAGCGTCAATCCTTCGATCATGCTTCAGCGACCTCCCGGTGACAGACTCCCTGGTATCTCCCGCTGCTCCGGCAGGGGAGAGGCCACCTTGCCCTCCTCCGCGCCGAGCAGATCCCCCATGAACATGCTGGCGTTCTTGACAAAGAACACCGTCGGGAGGTCGCCGGCCAGTTTTTCCAGGCGATCGGCATACTCCGCTTCCCGGCCGGGCGGGGGCGTCGCCAGACCCAGGAACACGACCTCGGCGTCGCCGCTCTGCTTCTGGATGAGGGCCGAGACACTCTCGTCTTTGGATTTCAGGAGCACCTCGACCTCGGCCTCGATACGGATCTCGGGAATCAAGCGCGCGAGGTAGCGCTCGGTCTGCTCCTTCATCAGCTCGCTGGTGGCGATGCTCAGCACCTTGACGTGCGCCCCGCGCCATTCGGGGTTGCGGGTGAGCAGATAGGCCAGCAGGAGCATCAGGTCGCTGTTCCGCTGCAGCCCGCCCCACCAGACGTGAACCGTGCGGCCGATCCCCTCCCGCGGGTAGAGGTGCCGGGGCTGGATGCGGCCGATGATCAGGGACTTGCGCAGGCGCTCGAGCTTGGGCAGGACCTTGAGGAAGTCGATCTGCAGGCCGGTTCCCCGCGGCCAGCCGAGCAGCACGGTGTTGCTGGCAATGCCGGCCATGCCGTTGGCCTGGGCGACGTCCACGATCCCCTCCACCAGCTCCCCGGCCACGTCCACCTCCGCGAACACCACCAGCTTCTCGGTGTCGAGGGCCGCCTGCATCCGCTGCCGCTCCGCCTGCAGGTCCAGGTCGTCCTGCAGCAGATCCCCGACCACGAGCTGGCAAACCGTGACCACG
>Ga0315542_1001310_pt1 | contig 15543 bp, 14 predicted proteins | sample SalMarSW160120MG_FD_202541 | JGI IMG/M metagenome (GOLD analysis project Ga0315542, IMG submission 202541) | Salt marsh sediment microbial communities from the Plum Island Ecosystem LTER, Massachusetts, United States - Salt Marsh Sediment SW1601-20 ...
GCCATCTCTGTACCAACTTTGTAATGATACAGAGGAAATAGATGCTGATATATAAGCATTTCTATATTTTCTTCAATTCTGCGCAGCGCGCGGATGTCATCTTTTACGGGAATCAAAGAAGGAGTTCCTACTAAGAAACCTTTCTTCTTGCGAAAATATAGATGTATAACATCTTCTGGGTTGAATTCTTTATATTTACCATTTGGCAATACTTGTTTGTATTTCAAGATCTTACCAGAATCGTCTCTCTTGAATCTTACGGTGCTCACCGGAAGAGCAAAATATCCAGCAACAGGCTCTACTGGCGTAGCCTTATTCGGAGACCTACGTATCTTTCCTCCGCTTGCCTTCCTATTGCGTACCTTAACCAAAAAAGCATTCGAATACCTAATCAAGTCTTCTCCGAGCTCTTTCAATACCATTGAAAATGGTTCTCCAGTCGCCATACCAATTTGCTCGAAACGTTGCTTAATGTATTGAATTGTATTAAGATTCTTACCTACAAGCTCCCAACCTTCTTTAAACATAAGACCTTGTTTTTGTGCAAAAGCTCGCGCCACGAATGATTCAATGTCTTCAATCCTGCCTATTTCTGCCATATCGTATTCTGATTGCTCGAACTCGTCTATACCAGAACGTAGTTTAAATGAGAGCACGGGGCTTCTAACGCGAGGAATTTTTGCTATTGATACCAGGTGCTTTGGTGTTTGAGTAGATGGAGCTTTATCTTCTGTTTTTGCTTGTGATACACCAAATCTTGGTGCACCCTTTTTGCGCTTGGATCTTTTAAGCTCAATACCAAAGATTTTCATCTATTTGCCACCTTCCGGTAGTTAACTTTGCTGGAAGCTTCCCAGGAAGTCCTTGACTTTCTCAAGTTCTACATCAGTAGTCGTGTATAAGCAATTCTTTATAGGAATAACAACTTGACCTATTTGAGCAGGAGGAGCTTTGGTCTGCGCGGTTGATGGTGCAGAAACTTTTCCCTGCTTTTTGTATTGACCAACTACATCTAGTAATTTATCAAGTCCATCCGGCACTTTGGGAGTTAAACGGGCCTCTCCATTGTCAATAACTATGTCCAAATCAAAATTAGGTGCAACATAATTAGATAGAAAATTCTGCATTTCTTCTTGACCGTTTCCGCTTGGACCACATATTATTGCCTTTTCCGTGAGAGCCATTATAACAGCCTGAACTAAGCCAATAAATTTAACAGTTTGCTCCATGTTGTAGCTTATATCAAGAAGCTGCTTGTCCATTTCGCCAGTAACCCCAAGTAAGTCCTTCATGCTTTCATCAAGCTTTTTCCACTCTTTGTGCGCTTCATCTACGGACGTTTGTAATTTTTCTCTTAGTCCCTTTAGGGCGCCACCAAACTCAGATATGCTGAAACTTCTTGGTGCATCTTTTTGGCCTTGCATGTTTTTTTTCCATGCCTGGGCAACATCAGCTTTTTGTAACTGTGCATCAATACTTGCTATCATGCATTCTATAGGAGCAAAGATAAGCTGTATATATTTATCAACAGTAGCCAGCAATGGCGAAAGTGCCGGACCAGAAAAACGACCCAGAATACTCATAAAGCTTATCTCTAAGTCTTTGTATTTAAAAGCATATTTTGTTAAAAGCTTACTAAGTACTATAATTATACCGGCTAAATCTGGTATACACATAAAACTTAGGAAATTCAATAGGTTGCATAAATCAGCAAACACACCCACGCTATGATCGCCAAGAAACAAATCATATAAGTCCACTAAGAACGAAGTAGACTGCTTGTACATCATGTTAAAATGTTTCCATACATCTTCGATTGGATTAAGATTTAGAAGGGCCAGTACCCTATCTTCACATGGAATACAGTCTGCGACAAGTGCTTTAATTTTGTCCCCGGCGTCGCCTCCCTGCGACATTGTATACCACGTGTTCCGCATCTGAATGCCCTGTAATGGGCCTAAATCTATCGTTGTACCTTTTGAACCATATGTTCCATAACTATAGAGCGATTCAACCCAACTCTGGGCCTGATCCATCTTATCTTGGAGCTTGTTAGAAAGAGCAGCTACGCTACTTTCTCCTCCCTGGTTCTTTATCCAGTCTGGAAGCCCAGAAAGCGTTTGTCTAGCTTGTTCTCCAGGAGTTGGTTCTCCAGGAGCAGTAGGTGCTGCGAAAGCATCTATAATACAAGAAATGTCTTTAGCGAAGTAAGGATTAAGACCAGTTATACCCACGTTATATCTCCTCTTTTATGATGTAAGAGCTTCTAAACCTTCGACTGTTAGTTGCCTAACTACTCCGCCACTCTTTGCAAGCTTAGAGTAGGCAACACTTTTTTGTCTAGCAATCGTATCAAGAAGCGCATAAGCAATCGTTGCTCCACTTACAACAACAGGACCGCCTTCATTCCCCTGTATTCCACCATTTACAGTAGCAGCTTTAAGAGCTTGTTCAAGATCTTCTTTGCATACAAAATCGTCTTTCATCTTACTAAATAAAAGCCAATAAGATTGCTGCAGATCAAGCTCATGCATCTGGTCCATATCTATATTAACTAGAGGTGCCATAGGTATTATTTCTCCCTTCTTCAAGTAGCTTAGAGCGCCATTCCAGTGCTTTCTTGTACATATCATAAGTAATGGTGCTTGAATCTGTTCCAAACAGTCTACGAATAGCATCCCTTACCGCTGGATTAGTCTTGGAATCTATTGTAACTGTTCTATTTTTTAGCTTTTCACCAAGAACCTTCTGCATCTCAGCAGCAGCTAACATCCAGTTTTGAAGATTTTCTATCGCATTCTCTACTCGTTGCTTCTCTGTTTGCTCTTCTTTTGTAGCCCCAGTGACTATAGGCGAAACTAGAAGTTGTCCCGGTTCTTCTCTTTCTATGGTCAAATCTTCTGTCAGTCTACTGAGATCTTCTGATGTTATTGTTTGAGATATCTTTGGTAAAGGATGCAATGTAAATTCATGCCCAATACTAGTTATTGTATTTATTCCTGATATATCGAATTCATGTCCGAGAACACTTATACCGAGAGAACTTGGCCCACACCAAGCAGGAAATGCTCCGTCACTTATAGCTAGGCTCTCTCCTGGTAACCAAGCAGGAAAAGCTCCGTCATTCGTTAGGCTCACGGTCCAGTCCTCTCAACACTCAATCCATCTGCATATAAAATTAAGTTATGCGCACCCGTTGAGGCGCTAACACCGCCTGGATCGATTGGGTATGCATAGTTATAATCATTTGTAGGAGTCCTCGCTGGAGCAATCGTTTGGAAATCTTGAACACCCCAGCAACTAATCCAAAATTCAACTACACCATCTACCATAGCAGTACCACTTACTGTCACTTCATCCCATGTATCAACCACATCTGTCATCGCACTTTCATCAGTAATACCGCAACCGAACAAATGAAGCATTGGAAGATAAACAGCATCTTGGTTTATATTCTTCTTTAGTGATAATTTTGCAGTCACAGTTTGCCCACTTAAAATTGGAATTCTAACGGGGCATGTTTTAGTTATGTGGATTCTGGATAATCCCATGAAGGGCAGTAATTTGCGCTGATAACTACCATCTATATAGCCAGCGACCTCCGTTACTTCATTTGTTTTATGTATTTCAGAACGCCCACCAACGATGCCCATCACAGTTGTGTTAGGGTACAATGTGCTCCATTGGTCTGCATCAGCAGCATCTAGCAATTGACAATCAATAAATTCCATTGAGAATCGTTGGCTGAATTCACAGCATTCACGCCAGTCCTTAATAGTTCCAAAAGCCATAACCCATCGTAATTCTTCCGGATACCAATCGTATGATATGACTGGGAGCGCCGAAGGTATTTTGAATTTACAGTTTTCCCATATTGTGCGCCCGGAGTAGGACGACATAGCAGTTTTCACATAATATGTATTATATTGCACATTTCGATAGGTAGTACCAAATTCGCAGTCATACGCCCTAAATCTGAATGCAGTACCACCAGGCAGATTGATAGCACGGTAGCATTTGTCGAAGGTACAACTATATAGTTCGAACGATCCTAATTGCGTTGCATCAATAGCATATGCAGCAATGTCGTAGAATTTAACATTTTTTATAATTATGTTGCCCACATTTGATGTACCATTGATATACAAAGCATATGATGCCGCTGAACTACCCAGTATATGATATATCTCCCCGCTAAAAAATTCATAGTTAGAAGTTGCATAATAATCCTTAGCACTTACCATCGTAACACCCTTATAAGCACCATGAATTTTGAAACTTTCTATTTTAACTGCTGTGTCAGCGTCTGCTTGCAGAGCCAAGCATGAAGCGCCCGCAGGAACCGTTCCAGTAAACCAATAACTTTTCATCCATACTGACTCGCAACCAACCCCATAGATACCAGCATAGCTAATATCCATTGCGGTTATATGACCAAACCGTAATTCGCCTCTTAGGCTATTAGTATAAACACTATATTTATAGTTAAAAATGTGAATTTCATCAAAATGTACAAAATCTGGATCAGGTTCCAACGGTGCATAGTAAAAATATAACGCATTAGCATTAGAATCACCAAAATCTTCAAATACACAATTAGTGCACGTCAATTGGGCAAGATCCCAATGATCACTGTTACTTGTCCAAGCTATCCCCAAAGCAGCTTGACTATATGTAGCACCCATCCCTCCGTATTTGAATCTACACCAGTTGATATCAAACACAGTGTCCCCAGACGCATCACTTTTATAAATTGCAAATCCATGAGTGCTGCCTTGCCCAGTAAATATAACATTGCGTGAGGCATGGATTACCATATCCCCATAATCGGCACCCCCAAAATGATCGTTGACCAAATTACCAGTTAAATTATAAGTAGTAGAATTAACCTTATTAAGAATAGTCACTTTCTCGTTATCTGTGGGTGCCTGCGTCTTATCCCCAGCAGTACCAACCCACAGAGTATCCCCCGCTTCCCAATCCACCGCATCCTGTGTCTGAATTTGGCTAGTCCCAGCAGCAGCGTTTGTAACCAATTGACTTCTTTGTTTATTGGCAGATGCCATATGATAAGACACATAGCCATGTACTCGTAACGTGCCATTGTTGACTATAGTATTTTCGACAGCATTGCCTATGTCTACAGTAGCCGTAAACGCTTCTGGGATTGGATTGCTGGAAGTACCTATCTCAAATTCACCGCCCCCAGGAATTATTGTGTTACATTTCAGTTTTAGGGTCCAACTGCCACTAACTGGAGTAACACCACCACCTAATTCATTGTCTGGATCGCCCCATTTTAGTTTGCCACCGATAGTTAGATCATCAGCTGCTGCATCTGTACCTATAGTCACATTGCCACGCATCGCCACTATATGATTAACTGTAGCTGTATCTCCGTCGCCTGGTACACCACCGCCACCCCAAGTAGCTGCGTCGTCCCACCAACCGTTCTGACTTGATATGTATGCACCCATAAATACTCCTCTATACAGACTCGGTGAACATCAACAAAAGAGTTATATTCTTTTTGTTCTGGATCGAAATTCCTCTTGGAGACTCTATCCTAAACCAGAAAGGAAGCTTAGCGTCATTGCTTATGTCGCTCATATCTATAGTAGTTCCGTAATAAGTTGCGTCCCAATCATCTTCTGTTGGATCGTATCCTGGGTCCACCATTATTTTTACACCCCAGCCCGTAGAACCGGGATTGGAACCAGATCCTATATCGCTGTCAGAAGTCAAAGATGAAGGTTTTATACGTACATTAGTAAACGAGTGGGTGTTTCCGGTCTCTCTTCCAAGATAGAGCTTCTTTTCAAAAGTATTCCCATTTCTACCATGATGTACAGTAGTAATAGGATTAGTATGTACTCCGTCAACGCTGAAAGCAGAATACACGCCTGGGCTTGTTTGTTCGTATACTAATAGTGACATTTTGCCTCCTAATTGTTATATATATTGCGACCCCAGACTTGCTGGGGTCTGTAAGGCGAAGGAAACGATTTATTACGCCTAACAAGACAGCAGCCGGGCCGAGCTGTCGTCTATGCTCATATGTTCTTCCTTTCAGGAAATACTCTGCGAAAATGTACTTTCCTGCGCATGTTTTTAAGTTTATATTTCCTTCTGTACTTCTCTTCTTCATCTGTCATAAATCCATAGCGATATTCTGGGATCTTGTATGTATCTACAGTCTTTGCTGGAATATGAGACATCTGATTTGTCATCGACGGTAAATCTTCGTCATAGCGAGAATTAGGCATTAGCTCCATACGTTTTGCAAGCTCTTTCTCTGAATCTGGTTGGCTATCTCTACCGTGTAGTTTTGCAAAACCCGGAGAAACCGCGACTCTAACACTATGTATAGGTTTTCCAAAGTCAGACATTTCAAGCTTAAATCCAACTAAAGCAAGCATTAGTGCATCTAAACGATGATCTCCTATCTTATCTTCTATCATACCGTACACCGGTATGCCAGCAGTAGTGCGATGCTTAATTATGTAATTAGGTAACTGATTACGCAATACCATGTCAAAAGCAGATATAGATAAGCGTCCTTCCTCGAAGAATCTCACAGTATTTTCAACCATGAATGGCTTAGCCGGCTTCTTTATTATCTGCTTGGTCATTGGATCGTGTGCATCTATCTTAGCAGAGAAATTGTATCCCTTCACTATGTCTTTTAGTTTACACGCAGGATCTAACAGGTTACTATTAATCATATCATAACCATATTTTCTTAACAATTCCAAGTTAGTTGAGCCATAGCCTTCATCGACGTATATAAATCTAGGAAGCCACTTTGCATTCATAGCAATGACAGCTTCTATACCGGCTAACTGTGTCCAGTTTTGTTTTGGTATATTAAGGCCGTCAACTACTTGGAAATGGCCTCTACCATTATAGCCCACTATTGCTATCTCTGTTCCTCTATCGCTATTCCAGTCCACTCCTATACCATATACCCAGGTTGGATCGTATTTCATATCTTCGTATTTATATTCTTTTTGTGCCGCATCTGTGTATACATGCTGAAATACACCAACAACTTGCTCGCCAAAAATTGCTAAGATTTCATGATTCCACGCATCTTCATTACCAATATAGTCTGCTCTAATCTGATCCTTTATTTCGTCCCAGAACGGAAGGACACTTGATGGATAATAAAATTCCTTGTAACTAGGTGTTTTTGTACACCATCTCCAGAAGTGTGCTCTTTTGCCGGTTGGAGTGCTTGATGCCCAAAAACGCACATGAGCATGGGTATCTAAAATTGCAATTATTGCCTTTAGATCTCCGTCACTAAGCATATCTGCTTCGTCAATATACAATATATCAGCGTCTTGGCCTCTTACTGCTCCTGCGTCAGATCCAGACTTCGTGCCAGAGCTAAACCCTCTGATTCTTGAGCCGTTTCTAAGCCTTATCTCGTAAAACGGACTACTAACATCTCTCTCTACAGAACTGGCAAGTTTCGGATTAGAATTAATAAAACTACGAATACGGCTTATTATTTCTTCTGTTTGGCTTTTATACGGAGCAACAACTAGTACCTTCTTGTTTTTGTTAGTGAAACAAAAATGCAACGCATGAACAGCTATAGCGTCGGTCTTTCCAATTCTCCTGCCGCACCGCGTTATACGCCTACTAGCTGTACACCGAAGCATACTCTTTTGATACCATCTCGCTACCCATGGACTACCATCAGGATTCTTAATCCATTTTGCAGCCCAAGTAACAGGATCAAATAATCCTATTGCATCTTCCCTTGATTCATCATCTAAAACAGCTTCTAGGTGGTTGCTTAAATATTTATTGGGTATACCCATACATGGAACACTAAATTCATTACAGACGTTTCCTTCTGCATCTACGAATCCCTTGTATTTATCAAGGTGTTTTTTGATACATTCGGCGCAAACCGGATTAGACATTTTCTTTTCTAGGTCTGTATTCACAAATATCCTTTAATTATATGTTTTTATTAACCAAAATGCATATAAGAAGCTTCGTTGCCCAAGATAGTTCTAGCATTTGTATGAGATCTGGAAATTTCCTGCAGTGCGCGCTGTCTCATTGTATATGCGGCTTGTGTCTCGAAGGCACTTGTGTCTCCGGTAAATTCAGTTTCTCTGGATCGCATACCTTCTTGTGCAAAGTAATTCATTGCTTTATATCCGCCATATAAAGCTCCTGCACCCAACATTAAAGGAACCGGTATTTTTGTGAACATATAAGATGTGAGACCGCCTTTTATGCCTCCCATAATTCCGCCATGTCTTAATCCTTCATACGCACCTAGCCCTATGAATGCAGGACTAGTCGTTAGCAAACCCAAGCCTTCGGTCATTTTCGCTCCTGCCATAACTGAAGTGGCAATACCAGCACCGAAACCTAAAGTAGAACTTCCCGTTACACCACCTACTAACGCTCCAACTCCTATCCCGGCTCCAAACTTAAATAGTGTTTTACCTTTTATACCGGGAAGAAACTCATATCCGCCCTTTTTTTTTGGTACAAAGCCAGCAGCAGAAAGTATTTCTTTTCCTAACGATTTTCTCGCGGCGCTTCTCCAGTTAAGATAAATTTTTCTTGTTGCCATGGTTACGCCTTCCTACTGTTATGTAATGCAAACGCTAGCGAGCCGGTGGCGCCCGTATTCATGGAATTCATATTCGACAAACTAAAATTCATCGGCCCATATTGATATGGTACCGTTATTCCAGGTGTATAACCTCTTGCTGCCCCTTCTGTACCAATTGTTCCACCATGAATCGCGCTCGCTCCAAGTGCTACCGCGCCCAATCCACCGAGGATAATTCCTGGACCCATAGCTCGTCTACCTATGAATCCTGATATAGTATCGGCTGGTCGAGCAGCAGCACGACCCCACATGCTCGGACTTTCTACAGCCCATCTGGCTGCCTTTGCGGCAGAACGCACAGTTTTGAATGCGCCGCCTATCAAGCCTGGAAACTTTTTTAAAGACCATGCTGCGATTCCAAAAATACCAAACGCTCCGGGCATCTTCAATCTACTCCTTTTTTTATTTTTTACGCGCTGGTCTCACGATTCCATGAGACCCTCTGCGATTAGCATTTAGTTTAAAAGGAAGAGGTTGGGCTTGTTCTTGTAATATATTTAGCCTCTGCTGACGGGCTATCTTCTGTATTTCGGCTGTTCTCTTAGCCCATCCTTGACCCCATCTCATGCCTCTTTCTAATTCTTCCATCTTCTCAAGGGTCGGCGTTTTGCCAATACCTGTTGCTCCACCAAAATCTAAATAATCCTCTTTAGTCAACCGTTTACCCATCGTCTTTTCTACTAAATGTTCTGGTACTGGATTTCCGTATATTTGGGCATATAACCCTTCTTGTTCCATTGTTTTAAGTGTTCCGCCATATACATCTAGAAAAAGTTTACCGGTGGCTGGGTTTACTATAGGAGAAGTAATCAGTGTGCCTGGCTTATATCCCATGCGTGCGAATATACGCGGCTCGGCCTTTTTAAGGAAACTACCAAAACCACTGTTCTGCAGATAGTCTGCTATTTCCACACTCTCTAGTTCAATCGAACCTGGAGTAAAATTCGTAGTCATTTCCATAAGCGATTGGCCACCCTTACCTAGCGCCTTTAATTCGATAGAACCGGCTATTCTTCCGGATGTAGCCTTCTTTATAATTGTCTCAACAGATTCAGGTACAGCACCAAGCGTACCAAGACCAAAGCGCACTTGTGATTTATATAGTCTTGCACCTAAAGCTAGTTTTCTATTAAAGCCAACAGCCCTCATAAATTTGACTGGTCGCATTAAGGTGTTGTATATAGCTTCAAATATACCCTTCCAGCTTTCTCCGGGTCTAAAATCTCCAGAAGAAAAGGTAATCTCACGACCCAAATGTCCTGCGTCATGGCCTTTTATTGGATTTAGTGGCTTATTGGACTTTAAGCGCATCGACTTGATATTCCTAGCTCGTCTAGCTAATTGTAAACGAGAAGGAAGAACTGCGGTTCCAGTCGCTCCACCGAGTTCTTCAAATACTCCACTGCTAAATTCTCGATTAATAAGTCTTTGATTAAATTCTTCTACACTACCGGCCCAACCAGGACCTGGTTTTACTGGACCGAAAACCTGACTCCACCATCTAGCAGTTTTTGGACTTGTAAGAGAAGACTCTAAAAGAGTTCCTTTTCCATAACCAATTTTATAAAGGTTTCTTGTTTTTACTGCGCTAATAGCTCTGCCAATGCCGGTTCCTCTTAGATTCTCAGCAACATGGGAAGTGATAAATTCGACCTTTTTTATACCTTTCTCTACACTAAAACGTCTCAGGACACCTGCTAGCGATTCTTCTCCTCTGACAGCAGAGATCGATAATACAGCTTGATTTGACTTTATAATATTTCTTACTTCGATGGAGACATCTTTAATATTAACTCCGGCGCCCGCAAGTGATTTCTCCAACAATCCACTATACAACCTTGTTGCTTTTGCCATTCTATACTTAAATACACCGGATCTAAATGACTCAATACCGGATTTAAATATCTTACCAATAGCACCAAATAGTCCTTTCCAACTACTGCCCGGTTCGAAGTCTCCAGAAGCAAAGGTCTGTTCTCTGCCCCAATGGCCAGCGTCATGGCCTTTTATGGGGTTAGCTGCCTTGTTGCTGAATATGCTCTTGAGTGTTAAATAGCTTATAGCGCCAAATACCCCTAAGCCGACCAGACCAAGACCAATACCCTTTGCTATTCTTCCTGGATATCGCTTTGCATACTCAGAAAATTCTTCACGTGTAAATTCATTAAAAAGAGGATTACCTTTTATAAACTGTGGCCCAACATCTTCTCCTAGAACAACTGATCCCTTGAGACCACGATAATTGAAATACTCTTTAAAGCGAGATCGATATTCCAATAGCCCTTCTGGTCTATTGAAGTACTCGTTGAAAGTCTGATATCCCTCAAGTTCTGGATTGTTGAGTAATTTGTCTTCTATTTTCCATAAAGGAATATTAAATTCTGTAATTCCTGACTTATAAGTTCGCGCATTAAACATAATTTTTGATTCTAATTCGGCGCGCATCTCTGCAAACGCATTCCCCTGTGCCAAGCTTTCTGCCTGAGCGGCATACGTAGCAGCGATTTTCTTTGATTTTGTTAAATACAGCAAACCACTATGTTTATTGGCAAATTCTTCGCCTAAAGCACCTGTAATAATACCGCTCGTACCTGCCATTTCTGTTCTCAATCCAACTTGTCGGATTTGTTCTGTAGCTGCCTTGGTAGATCCATGAAATAAAGCGGCTCTCCCGGTAATCATTTCCTTGCTTTTTCTATAAATAGAAGGACTAATTTGCGCGACACCAAGTAAACCAAATACTTCAGCAGCAATAGGGTTACTTTTGTCTTTATCCGCATCGTAACTAGATCCTGGAGTAAAATCTCCGGAGCTAAATATTTGATCTCTGCCCCAATGTCCCTTATCGTGACCCTTGACTGGATCATATGGCTTGTTTCTTCCTGATGCAATAAATACTGCACCCAAAGCAAGCGCCGCGCCTGCGGCTATAAGTCCCTTTCTACTCCATTTTGCTACTTGTCTTTCTTCGGCTGTTACCGCTTGTGCTACTTCTGTTTCAACAGCTGTTTCTACTGGATATGGTATTTTTTGTGTATGACCTGGAACAATAAAATTATAGCGCATCCATCCGTCTGGATTTGAAGATCGCTCCCAAGATTTCGGCCACAACAACTTGCCACTTGTTTGTTTCCAAGTATTTGGTGCAGTTTTCGGTGGTGTCGATGGCACCATCGGCTCGTCAATTGATCCTTTCCAACTACTACCTGGTTCGAAGTCTCCGGAAGCGAAAGTTTGATCTCTGCCCCAATGTCCTGCGTCATGGCCTTTTATGGGGTTAGCTGCTTTGTTATGAGAACCTGATATGGCCATTCTAGTAGTTCCATACGCCAACCATGGAACTATGAACGGTAATATTCCCTTTTGATTCCTCATTGCCCATGCCGCGCCAATACTCATTACGTTTGCGCTAACTGCTGCGGTTTTGTCTTTGGATACACCTATGTCTGCTACAACGAACGGCACGGTAAGCGCAAATCTACCCCAACGCTTATATTCTTTAGAGATAGAGCCGTTTATGACCTTATCGTATATATTACGTGCTTCGTTGAATAATCCCATTATTATCCTTCGTTATGTTCTGTAAACTCAGCGTCTACTATATTGCCTTTTTCAATTTCTATGATTCTTTCTCTCAGATCAGATGTAGCTGTGCTTGGATCTGAAGAATTTTGTTTTTTCAATGCTGCGGCTTGCTTATATTGTTCTCTGCGTGTTCCAACCATGGAACGTAAGATTTCTTCCTTCATTCTGTGAATTTTCTCTTTTAATTCGAATGCAGGATGCATCTCAAGCCTTTTTATTTGTTCTCCGGTCATACTAACACTGGTGACTTGTTCTTTCATTAAATCTTTACCGTCACCCTTATCGTCACCATGGGCCAGCACAATAGTGGCACGCATGTCATATAAGTCAAGCTCTGCAAGCTTATTTACCATGCTCATTTCAGTAGGAGACTCTACGTCAACATCATATTCATTTATATAAGATCTGCGTTGATAATCAAGTAGTTCTCTCTCAAACAGACATTGACGAAAGATAGGAAATTTCTTCATGTTCTGATTGTGAAAATCTATTTCACCGGCTGGAGTACGAATACTTTTATCCACAATTGGACACCTATAGCTAAACGGACATTTAACCGGACCCGAACAAAGCACAGGGGCCATGGCCTGAATGCCTGTTTTTAATTTCATGACATGCATCCTCATACGCTTTACTTCTTGTTCGGTGAATTCTAAATCAGAATAGTCGTCAAGAGGGATATCTAAGATATCGAACATCTTAGTCTTTTCTAAACTACCGTCTTCGCGTTTTACTAGTGAGCCCTTTATTTTATACATCTTCTGACCAGAATTTTTTTGTTCTGTCTCGTTTCCTTCCACGTTATCGCCTTTCATTCTTTTTTTATTATTCCTCCATCAAACCACTTTAGATCATCTTTGCGAATACTATATGCGCACGGAATCGTGCCCGGAGGCGGAACATTTTTCCATATGTCTCTTGGTCTGTCAAGTGGCCCCATGCGCCCCCAATTGCTTATATGCCACCATCTTTCCTTGTAATAATAAGCACATACATTATGGCCTTGAAATTTCTTGAACCATTTTGCTTTGGGATCGAACCATGTAACACTTATAATAAAGCTTGGCCAACATAAGACTCTGCAGGCAAAGGCGGCGAAATCATCGCAATCCCCTGTTTTTGTTGCATAAAATTTCTCTGGTTTTGAGATGACATCGATAAGACCGCCCATAGGATCCTGTTTCCAAGTACAAGTCTCGAAAAACCTAAGCACTCGACTTGCTACCCATGGAATATCGGAAGGTAGGTTTTTGTATTTGCGTTCAAAGATTAGCCGATATAGCTTAGATACTGGACTGTACAGACAACGAGCGCCAATATAAGAAAGCGCTTTCCACATACATACTAGAAGTGACTGTAGCATATCACCCCTCCTAACCATGGAACGGGAGGGATCATTAGACCCTCCTAATTAACTAGGTTTGAGTCTTCATCATTCATGTTATCTATTTTCTCTTTTATTACTGTAGTCCACGAATACGATTTACTGGTCTATTAGAACCTATACCAGCTTTTAAAACTCCATATCCGATACCAACCGCTGCACCAAGAGCTGCTCCTAATGCTCCATATCTCGCTGCTCCAGCGCCAATCCATCTACCAGCACTTTTTGCACCTAAACGAGCCCCATAAGCACCTAATCCCATTCGTCCAGCACCATATAGAGCACCCATAAAACCACCCGTTAGCGCTCCCTTGAATCCACCGCCCAATACACCGCCAGCGCCGCCGACCATACTGTTGTTTGAATTAATACCACCTAATAACGCTCCACCGGTCATTGCTAATCCCAAACCAGCGAGTGGTGATACTCCGATTAACGGAAGTGGTGATCTTGCAACTTTGTAAGCATCGCCAATATGTGCCATACCGGCTAACAAACCAGCACTACGTCCAAATATCATATGAACTCCTCCTTATTGATGTAAGCCACGGATAGGATTCACAGGCTTATTAGAAAAGATACTGTCTTTGAAAAAACCATATGAACCACCGATCAAAGCACCATACATAGCGCCTACACCGGCACCACTAAGCAACGCGGATCCTGTTCTTGCTCCTTTTATGGCAGAATATGCGACTCCAAGGACTCCGCCAGCCAGACCACCCTCAATTCCTCCTCTAAAATAACCGATAGGTCCATGAAAAGCTCCGCCTCCGAATGTCTGCCGAGGACTTATTGCACCGACTATTCCTCCTGCTATAGCCAAACTGGCGATATTTAGTCCTGCTACCTTTCCTATTTGACCCCAGGGTAGATTTCTTGCGTATCCGGCACCCTTTAGCATCATGTCTCTAAGGCCCATATGGGCTCCTCCTTCTACTTTTCTTCTATGAAAGTCTTATATATGTACTTTATTTTTTCAGCGATAGGCTTATCTTGTAATTTAAGATACAATTCTTTTGCTTTTGCTGCGTATCCACAGTTTTCGCCATGTTCACTGTTTTCTTTAATACGATTATAGCTATCTACGTAGCTTTTATCTATCAGCTCTGAAAGAGCTACTAGTTCAGTAAGGAAATCCTTCCTTAAAACAAACCTTAACATCTCTCTTAGATCATATAGTTCTTCAAGATAATTTTTATTATCGTTCATGGAAGTCTCCTTCACTACTATAAAGTCATTTATGCGTCCAAATGTCTAATATATTTGCATATGTACTTAACTTGTATATCCCCTTTCACCAATAAACAATAAACAATTTGTACATGTAGCTAAATTCTAACGTCATAGCTAGATTTTAACGTCCTGTGGCTCATAAATCTTCTGTAACATCCATGGAAATACGTGTTTTCCCTCTATTATCGTAACTTCATTGCCTACAAAATTGTTTGTTATGCCCATGGAGTTTAAGTTTACATCCATGGAGTTTAAGTTTACGTCAATGGAGTTCAAATCTACATCAATGGAAACAATATCACACTCATTTAGGGCACAAACAATCAGATTACTCCCTATATTTAGTGTTCCAACCAAGCTGGACACAGGAGAAAAATCTAATTTTATACTCGAATATAGCTCATTAGAGCAATTTACCTGAATTATGGGCGTGGAACCCAAAGATCTAACCAATGTAGCGCGATTATGTAACTCATATAAACCACCCAGTCCACTGGCATGTAACTTAAATGACAAAATACCGTCTATTGGCTTAACACCGGATATAGATCTAATTGCTTCTGTATAATTTGTGATTCTATCTTTAACTAAGTAGACACTGAGATTGTTCAATGGTGTATCTCCCTTTGTATGTGAGAACGATTTGGAGGCGCTTTGAGAGCATGTAAGAGACTTAGGTATGGTTTGGTAT
>Ga0315542_1001313_pt1 | contig 15531 bp, 13 predicted proteins | sample SalMarSW160120MG_FD_202541 | JGI IMG/M metagenome (GOLD analysis project Ga0315542, IMG submission 202541) | Salt marsh sediment microbial communities from the Plum Island Ecosystem LTER, Massachusetts, United States - Salt Marsh Sediment SW1601-20 ...
CCTGATCTTAAAAATAAACATTTAAAGATTGGCAGGTACCTGAATTGCTATGCAGGATTTGTTGAGGAAGGTGCCTTCAGAGAAAAAGGAAGCTCTGGTGGCTTCGGAAAATGGCTTGGTTATACTCTTTTAAAGGAGAATATCATAGATTATTTCATTCAGGTTTATCCTAATCAGACTAACGATCCATCCAGACCTTTGTTTGATTATTCTATTGTTTCAGATAAGGAGGATGTTGTAAACGGATCAAAATCATCTTATTATCCTGTTTCACTGGCTGACATTATAAAAACCGTCAGGGAAACAGACGGAAGATATGCAATTACCGGCGTTCCGTGTTTTATTAAAGCACTCAGATTACTCTCTTGTGAAGATGAAGTAATTAAGAGCAGGATTAAATATACATTCGGTATAATCTGCGGAGGAATGAAAAGTGCCAACCAGTCAAAAATAATAGGCTGGCAACTGGGTATAAAGCCTGAAAATCTTGTGGCAATCGACTTCAGGAGAAAACATAAGGATAAGCCTGCCGGATATAAGATCTACCAGGTATGGTCAAATATTGATGATAAAGAAAGATACAAAGATGCAGGCGAGATATACGGAACAGATTGGGGATCAGGCTATTTTAAACCCAAGGCTTGTGATTACTGCGATGATGTTGTGGGGGAAACAGCTGATATAAGCTTTGGCGATAGCTGGTTGCCTAGGTTTGAAAGTGACCCCCGGGGCACATCCCTTATAATTGTGCGTAACACTGAACTTCTAAATTTACTGGAGAGGTATTTTAAGAGTAAGAAGATTACTTTATATGATTTGACTCCGGAAGATGTTGTTAAGGCCCAGGAGGGAGGCTTCAGGCAGAGAAGAGACGCTCTTTCCTACAGGATCGCGAAAAAAGAGAGAAAAGGTGAATGGTATCCTCCTAAAAGAGTAAAGGCTAATCAATATAAAATTACAAGAAAGAGAAAGAAGATATATTCTTTAAGAGAAAAAATTGCTGAACAAAGTCATCTCTCTGCTTTGAAAGCTTTAAAAGCAGGTGATTTGAATATTTTCTTCATGGAGATTGAACCCTTGAGGAAGAAATACCATACCGCGCTCTATGGAAACCTGCCTGTCAGAGCATTCAGGAAAATTAAGAAAATATTGATTCAGAAATAATCAGATTGTAAGAAAGATCGATAAAAAAAGTACAATATGAAAATAGGCATTCTTACATATCATTCTGTTTATAATTTTGGGGCAAACCTTCAGGTTTATTCAACAGTTGGATATTTGAAAAACAATGGATTTGACCCGATTATTATAAACTGGTTGCCTGAGGATCTGGAAGAAAGATATAACAGGACTGTACCTGATGGTCAAATAGAGGCTCACAAAATCTTCTTTAAGAAAAACCTGCCATGCACAGAGATTTGCAGAAATGATAATGACCTTGCAATTGTTATCCCAAAACATGATATTAAGGGAATTATAATAGGAAGTGATGCTGTATTGCAGCATGTACATTTTTTATCAAGGATTCATTTATCAAAGAAAGGAATTGTTCTCAGAAAGAAACCTGCAGTTGATGTGCTTTTTCCGAATCCTTTCTGGGGAAGCTTTATCCATTTGATGGATGAAAAAATACCAGTTATTATAATGTCAGCCTCGTCACAAAATGCAAATTTCAGATTATTCAGAGGAAACCTTAGAAAACGCATGTGCATTTCTCTTAAACAGTTTAAATCCATAACAGTAAGGGACGAATGGACAAAAAAAATGGTTAGGTATCTGACATTTAGTTCAATTGTTCCTGACATAACACCCGACCCTGTCTTTGCCTATAACCAGAATATTAAAGAGCAGTACTCAAAAGATGAATTGACCAGGAAGTTTAACTTGCCTGAAAAGTACATACTTATAAGTTTCAGGAACCGCAAATGCGTTACCAAGGAATGGCTGAATTCATTTCAGGTTATGGCTGAAAAAAACAATTTGCATTGCGTTGTTTTACCTATGCCGGACGGGATTAAATTTGACCATCAGATTAAGAATATTATTGATATTCCTTTAAGCCCCGAGGAATGGTATGGTATAATAAAATATTCCTCTGGTTATATTGGAGAAAACATGCATCCAATTGTTGTCGCTTTGCACAATGGCATCCCTTTCTATTCGTTCGACTCCTATGGTATAGTCAGATTTAAATATTTTGTGAATGAAAAATCCAGTAAGGTTTACGATATATTAATCAGGGCTGGCTTTCCTGAAAAGAGAATCGGAATACTTAGCAGGGGATACAAACCGCCCAGGCCTGAAGAAGTTCTTGGCCAGCTAGTAGATTTTGACCTTTCAAAATGCGAAAACTTCAGCAGAAGTCAGCAAACCAAATATAATGCTATGATGGACAATATAATTTCATCAATAAAAGTCAGAGGATGAAGAAGACACTATTAATTTTACTGTTGTTAAGTTCAATTAACTTCTGGGGTTTTGTTTATCTGCCTGATAATTTTTTTAAGATTGCAACGGCTGTTTCATTGCTGGTTATGGGAGTTCATTTTCTTATGACCCTTGGCAAAAAGAGCATATATTTCAGGTCTGCTATTATCGTTTATTTTATAGGCCTGATTATTAATATTTTAGCCGCATATTTTAATTCCGGACAACATTTGCGTAATTCATTCTTCATGTTTGGCCCCTTCTACTTCATTCTCTTTTACTTCAGCCTGCACGAAATGAAGATTGAACGTAAATACCTTGAGAATATTATCATTGTTTTTGCTATATTATATTCACTATTTTATCTTCTTCAGCTTTTCGCATATCCAAGACCAATATTTTACACCGATATGATTAAAGACAGAGGAACAATTCGTTTAAGGATTGTTGGTAACGGATTCCTGGTTCTTGCTTACTTCCTTTTGCTAAATCGATATTTAATGGAGCAGAAATTGAAAAATGCTTTTCTGATGGCATTCTTCTTTATAATTTTGTTAAAGGGAGGTTTTCGTTCTCTTACATTTGCTACAATGTTACTTACGGCCTTGATGGCAATAAGGTTGTTCCCATATGTGGTAAAGAACATTTTAACAGTTATTCTTTTAATGTTACTCTTTGCAGGAGTTCTTTACAGCAGGGGAACGTCTGCTATATTGAAGAATATGATTACTACAACACAAAAACAAACGAGTGAAGGCCAAAATTATATCCGGGCCCGATGTCTTAATTACTACTATACCATATATCCTGTTAACAACTCATATTTTATTTTTGGCGGAGGCTTTTCCAGCGGGACAACTTTAGAGACAAGAAAGCATCAGTTCATCGAAGATAAATTTGGATTTTACTGGGTGGACCTTGGTATATTAGGATTTTATATAGTTGTAGGAGCAGTAGCAACCCTCGGATTACTCTGGTATTCTGTCAAAGCTATGCTTACCAGGGTTCCAAATGAAATGATATATCTTAATTTTTACTTTCTGTACCTGCTCATAGTTTCATTTACTACCATGGAAATCTACAGGACTGGCGTCTTTGCAGTTGAAGCCATAGTTTTGTATTTAATTGATATTAACCGTATTAAAAAAAAGCGGGAAGCTGATCCAGCTTTAACTCCTTAGTCATTTAAAATAAAATTAGGGCAATTAAAATCCTTCATTGAAAATCAGATTTATTTTTCCCTTTTATTCACATTTTTAACAGATATCTTAAAGTTAAACCTTTAACGATTATGGAAAACATAAATTCATTCAGCAAACAAGTAATTGGCCCATTACTTAATGCCATCGAGAGATTTCAGAATGAGAATGCTTTTTGTATAAAGGGTGTTTTCTATACCTATAAAGAATTTGGGGAATATATTTCAAAAATCAGATACGCACTTGCTTCATATACAGAAAAGGGTTTGAATATTGGCCTGGTTGCAAATGATGATATAGAAACTTACGCTTCCATTTTTGCAGCCTGGTTGGAGGGCTGTGCTTATGTTCCCTTAAACCCAAATCAGGCGATAGACAGAAGTATAGAAATAATTTCTCAGTCTGATATTGATTTAATAATTGATTCAAGCCTTGAGTCCACGTTTGCAAAGTTCAGGGTTCTGGAAAGTGCGAAATTGCATTTTGGAGAATTATGGCTTGAGCCAAAATCAGTCTCTGATGCTGTTCTTGCTTATATTCTTTTTACATCCGGAAGCACTGGCAGACCCAAAGGAGTTCCAATAACAAGAGGTAATATTGCAAATTTTATTGAATCATTCTGGAAAGTGGGATTTGATATTAATAACACTGACCGATGTCTTCAGTGTTTTGACCTGACATTTGATGTGTCTGTTCAATCCTATCTGGTTCCTTTGACAAGAGGGGCATGTACATACACCATTCCGCATGATCAGATCAAATACAGTTATATTTATGGCTTATTTGAGGAGCATAAGTTAACATTTGGAGCCATGGTACCCTCAATGATACGTTATCTGCGACCTTATTTTGATGAAATAGATGTACCCAGCATGAGATATAATATTCTAACTGCTGAAGCCTCTCCGCTTGAATTGGTAAATGAGTGGTCAAAATGCATTCCAAATGCTGAAGTATATGATTTCTATGGACCAACAGAGGCCACAATATATTGTACATATTATAAATTTAATAAGAATGAACACAATAAACAGTTTAATGGTATTTCTTCGATAGGGAAACCAATGAATGGATTGGTTGCTGTAATTGTGGACGAGGAGAGAAATATACTTGGAGCTAACCAAAAAGGAGAATTATGTATATCTGGTGGTCAGTTAACTCCTGGTTATTGGAATAGTCCGGACAAGACTACAGAATCTTTTTTTGAGATGGAATACAAAGGTGCTAAACGAAGATTTTATAAAACTGGTGATTCTTGTTATATGGATGAAGAAAGTGACATTATGTATTCAGGCCGTTTGGATTATCAGGTAAAAATACAGGGATATCGTATTGAGCTGGGAGAGATAGAGCATCATGCAAGAGAATTTGCCAAAGGGCAGAATGCTGTTGCCGTATCGTTTGAAAACAATAGCGGAGCTACGGAAATTGCACTTTTTATTGAGTGTGAATCAACCAATACAAAATTGTTAGTGGAATATTTGAAATTAAAGATGCCGTACTATATGATTCCTTCAAAAATACTTTTTAATAATAGATTCCCTTTGAATTTAAATGGTAAGATAGACCGTAATGTTCTGAAAAAATTAATAATATAAATGGTAAGGCAGATAGAAAAGCATTTAAAGAAGTTGTGATAATTGATGGATTTAAATATTGATTCCTAATTATTTAATTTGTAACTAATTAATGTTATATATTTTTGAGCCGCAAGACAGAATTCAAAAGCCAGAATTAAAATGTCTGAAAAACTACTTTTGGACTTCCGACTTAGTGGGTACTTTAATTTTAAAAAATCAGATATGAAACTAATAAAGGAAATCTCTGAATCAATACTGAAACATTCTGCAAGGAATGCATTCTTTTTAGACGAAGTTTTTTATACATACGATGATTTTGCAAAATCAATCTCAGGTATTAGAAAATTAATACAACTCTCAATACCAGAATCAGAAAAGAACATAGGATTAGTAGCCAATAATGATTTGGAAACTTATGCATCAATTATTGCTCTTTGGTTGGAAGGGAAAGCATATGTTCCGATAAGCCCGGATGCGCCTGCTGCCAGAAATGAAAGCATGATAAGTCAAATTGGAATACACGCAATAATTGGCTCGACCAAAGTCCCTCTTTCCTCTGACTACTCCATAATTGATAGCTGTAACCTGCCCGAAACGGAAGCCATTTTAAATCCTGTTCCGGTTTCAGAAGACGAATTAAGCTTTATACTTTTCACGTCTGGCAGTACAGGTACTCCGAAAGGTGTTCCTATTACTATTGCTAACATCACAGCTTTTATAGAATGTTTTTTAAATTTAGACTATACGATTGATGAGAATGACAGAATCCTGCAAATGTTTGAACTTACATTTGATGCATCAGTAATGTTATTTCTTGTACCATTGCTTAAGGGCGCGTGTATATACACTATTCCAAAAGATAGAAGGAAATATCTTTACATCCTTGAATTATTAGATGAACACAACTTAACTGTTGTTCTTCTGATGCCATCAACTATTTACTATTTCAGGCCATTTTTCAGTGAGCTCAACTTTGAATCTGTAAAGTTATGTTTGACTGGAGGTGAGGCAGTTCCTTCGGATTTAACAGAAGAATGGAGTAAATGTATTCCCAATGCGAATATTTTAAATTTATATGGACCAACTGAAGATACTATTGTATGTTCTTACTATTTATTTAATCGGAATGGGATTAACAGATCACACAATGGAATACTATCAATAGGATTCCCGATAAGGGGATGTGAAATTATTATTGTGGATGAAAATAAAAACATTTTGGATAAAGGTGAAAGAGGTGAACTTTGTCTTGCAGGAGCTCAATTGACACAGGGATATTGGAATAATGAAGAAAAAAATAAAGAAGTATTTTTCAATATCAATTATAAAGGGAAAACAACACGGTTTTACAGAACAGGAGATTTAGGATACTTTGATGAAGATGGATATTTAATGTTCATCGGCCGAATTGATTTTCAGGCAAAAATTAAAGGTTACAGGGTAGAACTTACCGAAGTGGAGTTCCATGCTAAATCGACTCTTGGAAAAATTAATGTTACGGCCATTCCATATATAAATATGATCGGGGAAACGGACCTGGGCCTGGTTGTGGAATCTGAAGATTGCAATGTCACAGAGTTAATAAATTTCATGAAAACAAAAGTTCCCTTTTATATGATTCCTGCAAGTGTTAAACTTGTTAAAGAATTTCCACTAAACAGAAACGGGAAAATTGACAGGAAAGTATTGGAGAAACTCTTTGTTTCTTAGAGGATTGTTTCCGGAACAGTTCAGGAGTATGACTGTACTGGCTTTGGCATTATTCTTAGGCAACCGTAACATAAATTTATTTTAAAATAAAGGATTATTCACATAAAACTTGGAGTATGGAAAGAACAGAAGTAACTGATAAACTAACAACGATTTTCAGAACAACATTTAGCAATGATTCATTAATACTCAAAGATGAAATGACTGCAAATGATGTTGATCGTTGGGATTCTTTGTCGCACATGATTCTTATTGCAGAGATAGAGAAAACCTTTTCGATCAAATTCAAATTAAAGGATCTGAATAGAATGCAAAATGTCGGAGCAATGATAGATATCATTATCACTAAATTATAAACATTAGACGCAGATATTCATGCAATTCACATCATTTAATTTTCTAATTTTTTTTCCTTCGGTAATTTTACTTTATTATATACTTCCTCAAAAGTTCAGATGGTCATTTGTCTTAATTATAAGCTATTATTTTTATATCAACATAAATCCAATTTATGCGTTCTTGCTGGTTGGTGTAACAACTTCTACCTATCTCTTTGCAATTCTGATGGAAAAAACAAAATCGGATAAAACGAGGAAATGGTTGCTTATTGCTGATATAATTCTTACGCTACTGCCGCTCTTCTTTTTTAAGTATTATAATTTTGTAAATCAAAGTGTTTTCGACCTGCTTGATTATTTCGGAATCAGATGGCCGCTACCTAATTTGAGTTTGCTTTTGCCGATAGGCATTTCCTTTTATACTTTCATGGCCCTGGGTTACTCAATTGATGTTTATAATGAAACCATTAGAGCTGAAAAGAACTTTGGGATCGTTGCATTATTTACCTCATTTTTCCCCATTGTATTATCTGGCCCTATTGAGAGGGCCAGAAATATGTTTAATCAGTTCAGGGGTAAACTTACATTTAACTACGATAAAGCTGTATCAGGTTTGCAATTAATGTTGTGGGGCTATTTTATGAAGTTGGTGATAGCAGACAGAGTAGCAATTTACGTAAGTACAATTTTTAATAATTATGAGTATCATTCCGGTGTCTCACTGTTATTTGCCACCTTGCTTTATCCATTTCAGATTTATGGTGACCTTGGGGGTTACTCACTAATAGCAATAGGATGTGCCAATGTTATGGGAATTGATATAATACCAAATTTTAATCGTCCGTTCTTTGCTACTTCTATGTCAGAATTCTGGCGAAGATGGCACATGTCCTTAATTAAATGGCTTACTGATTATCTTTATACTCCAATCTCGTTTGGCTTAAGAAGATTAAATGTATGGGGTATAGTAATAGCACTCTTGCTGACATTTCTTATTTCCGGTGCATGGCACGGAGCGGCTTTAATATATATGATATGGGGTACTTTTCAAGGAATTTTGCTAAGTATTGAGGCACTTACAAACAGACGGAAAGTAGAATTTGAAAAAAAATATAAACTCAGAAGTAAAAGTTTGTATATTATTTTCAGTTCAGTTCTTACATATGCATTATTTGCATTTTCATTACTAATCGCCGGAGCTGTCGAATCAGTTTCTGCTGCATTTGCCGTAATAGGGAAAATATTTACAAATACCCAGCCTCTGTTTATTAATAAAACCACCTTGTTCTATATGCTCATAGGCGTAGGTTTACTAATCTTATCTGAACTTAGGGATGAATTTTTCCCTGAAAAGTTCAAATTATTTCAAAGCAAAAATATTTATATCAGATGGGCAGCTTATATGTCAGTTCTTTTTTTAATTCTTTTGATTGGGGTATTTAATGGCGGTCAGTTTATTTATTTTAAATTTTGATAAATGAACAAAGGGAAACTCTTTATTAAAAAACTATTTGTTTTCATAATATTATTAATAATTCTTGATTTTGCAATTGGCTCAGTTTTGGAGCATTTTTATTTTTCACCAAAGAGCAAAATAAGCGGAGACAACAAATTGTACTATAGCCTAAAGATGACTAAGGAAGACATTCTTGTTTTTGGGGCTTCCACCGCCATTCATGGGATTATTCCTAAAATAATTGAAGATTCGGTGGGTATGTCATGCTATAACACCGGGTGGAATGGAACAAATATTTATTTCTCCAACACAATATTGAGTTCTGTATTACAGCGGTATGCACCGAAGGTTGTTATTTTTGATATGACAGCCTGGGAATTAAACAAAGAAGACGATGACTTCGATAAATTATCTGAGTTGTACCCTTATTATTATACTAATAAAAGTGTCAAAGAGATTATCGATTTTTCAGGTAAATATGAAAAGTATAAAATGCTGTCGAAAACATATCGGTATAACAGTAAATTATTATATATTTTAACTCAAAATTTGAGATCTGGAAATACCGGAGTACAAGGCTACGAACCAATATATGGTTATTGGAACTTAGATCTGGCAGAGGATACTATGTCCGTTGAACCCTATGATTCAATAAAATTCTCTTATTTTGATAAGTTTGTAACACATGCTTCTGAAAAAGGATGCCGCGTTATAGTAGTATCTCCCCCGGTATATCGTGAATACATTAAAGATCAATATTCCAGAATAGAACCATACCTGAAAAGTAAGAATGTTGAGTTTTGGAATTTTCGAAATGATACATCTTTCCTTAATCACCGGGAATATTTTTATGATTATGTTCATTTAAACAATGCCGGTGCCATATATTATACCAGGCAGATAGCGAGTCATCTGAAAAAATTGCCAGGCGCTTGAAAAAAAAAACCGATATATCTATTTGTGTTTGTACCAGAAATCGTCATGATGGACTTAAGAGTCTGCTTGATAGTTTCCTGGTCATGCAAATTCCCCGGGGTACAGATGTCAGGGTTATTATTGTTGAAAATGATACGACAGCTAAATCAGAAATCCTGGTAAACAGTTATGCTTATAAAGCTAATTTCAGAATACAATATTTTCTGGAGACCCGGCAAGGACTTGCTTATGCCAGGAACCGATCTGTTAAAGAAGCCGGAGAATGTGATTTTTGCTGCTTTGTTGACGATGATCAGTTAGTTGATGATAAATGGCTTACTGAACTGGTAAAGTGCCAGAAGGAATTTAATGCTGACGGGGTATGGGGATCAAATCCTCCAGTCTTTTCGAAAGAGGTGATGCCTTCCATCAGGAAATTTCATACTCCAAAACCCTTTAAATATGGTGAAATTGTTAAATACGCGTTCACTAATTGTCTTCTGTTAAGGAAAGCATATCTCGATAAAATACCAGGACCTTTTGATATACGATTGAATTTCACGGGAGGTGAAGACAGATATATGACAACTCTGATTTCAAATTCAGGGGGTGTCATTCGCTGTAATCCAAATGCTAAAGCATATGAGATAATACCTGATAACAGGACCACCATTAAATTTTATGTCGGCAGAATTTACAGAATTGCGAATGCAGCTTTATATGTAAGGACTCTGGAAAATGAAAATTTCTCAAGGTGGAGTGCTTTCCCAAGGCTATTTCTGAGATTTTCATATGGATTGTTGATATTTGTCCCTTTTTTCCTGTTTGGAAAAGAAAGCAAACTTAAAGGATTAGGCAAAATGGTTAATGCTATTGGCGGTTTCGCATTTATGCTCAGGATAAGGAATAAGTATTATAAAAGAAAAAGCCATGCTTCTTGATAATTTTAATAATTGGGCTAAGCAGCCGCCTTTTAAAAATATAATATTTCCACCTGACTACATATGAACAGAATTGCAGTTTGTATTCCTACCTACAAAAGACCATTGATGCTAAAAAAGTTGTTATCGAGCATTTTTGAATGCAGTATTGATGCTTCTTTAATCAGGGATATTAATATTATAATAGTCGATAATGATGATGAACGAACAGCAGAAACAGTCGTAACTGAGTTGGAAAAGAACATACCACCAGTCTATAGTATATCTTATTACAATTATCCTGCGAAAGGGCTGTCAAACGTCAGAAATGAACTCATTCGGCTTGCTTTATTAACAGATCCGGATTATATCGATTTTATTGATGACGATGAGTACGTAACTCCCGACTGGCTAAACGAACTGGTTAAATCAATAATCACATGTAATGCTGATGCAGTGCGTGGCCCGGTGATTGCAGCTACAGAGGAAAAGGTACCAGGATATATCTGGTACTGGTTTAAGCGGGAAAATTACCCCGATAAATCTCAGATATACTCTTTTACAACTGGCAATCTGCTATTAAAAAGAACCTCATTTCAGAAATATGATGTATGGTTTGATAAACGTTTTAATGCAACCGGTGCTGAAGATGTATATTTTGGCAATCAGTTACTTAAGAGGGGGGCTACTATTTTTTGGTCCGCGAATGCCATCACATATGAAACAATTCCAAAGAACAGAACCAGCATTTACTGGATAATGAAAAGGAAATTCAGGGGAGCTACCAATTTTGTTTACAGCTTGAAACTGGAGAAACAATACTTTAAATTATCAGTAAAGTTTTTAGTGAGTATAGTTTATGTGATTATAGGTACTCTGGCAATGACTATGTTACTTTTGCCAATAAAAAGAAGGCTTTGTGGATTAATAATGATATGGGAGGGGTTTGGAGGAATCTCAGGCCTTGTAAATATCAGATCTGTTGGTTATTAATCAGAATTGCTAATATAAATCAATAGTTGTTTTGACAGTTACTATTCTTAGTTGACCTTATTTACGGACTCATGCAGAAGAATGTTCTTATTATTCAGCGTTTCTATTACAATTTCCGTGAAGGATTCTTTGAATATCTGTCTGACATACAATACGATTTTAAACTTATCAATGCCACATCCTCAAGAGGCAGAGTGAAAGTACATGATGACGCAACAAGCAAGCCATACCTGGAAAAGATTTTTTATTTTTTTATTGGTGAGGACTTTGTCATTTTCCCTTTCCTTTTCTTCAGCCTTATAAGGATAAATCCCAGGATAATAATCACCGAAGGGGGGCAAAATACATTGAACAATTTACAGGTCCTTTTATATTGCAGGATTTTTAAGCGAAAGTATATAATATGGGATTTGGGAAAAGGCTTTGCAGATTTTAAGGATTCTTTGTTAAGACGCCTCTATATGAAAATCTACAGGTACCTTCTGAAAAATGCCTGCTTTGTTTATGGGTATAATTCTCAAAGTAAAAATTATTTTTGCTCACTTGGCATTCAGGAGAATAAGATTATTGTGCTGAATAATACCATCGACACAAGAAAGATTACAAGAATAAAATCTTCTTATACACCAAAGATCCCTTCAGAGCTTTTCGAACAAGTTAAGAAAGGATATACTTTTCTGATTTTTGTAGGATCGCTGTTAAGAAGCAAGAATATTGAGGATCTGCCTGAACTGATGCGATTGCTGGGCGACAGGTATTTTTTGATTATAGTGGGAGATGGCAGTCAAAGTTATAAATCAGAGTTAGAAGAGCTTTTTAACGGAACAAATCATATATTTGTCGGATATAAGCGAATCGAACAATTAATTGATTATTATGCTATTTCCTCATTTTCTATTCTTCCAGGATTGGGAGGATTGTCTATTAATCAATCTATGGCTTACGGTGTTCCTGTAATATGCAGTTTTGCAGACGGTGCTGAAAAAGACCTTATAGTCGAAAATGAAACAGGTTATGTATATGAAAATCTGAAAGATGCCTGTGATTATATTATTTCTAAAGATCGGAATGATTGGTCCCTAATGGGGAAGAAAGCAGAATCTTTCCTCTATTCAAACCATAGTGTAGAAAAAATGATGGAAAAATTGATTTATTACAGTTCCATTTAAAACGATTGGAAACTGCCAAAAACAATGTATAAATTATTAAAAAGAATAAGGGATCTTTTTCTGGCTAAAATAATCTGGAGGAAATATCAGATAGGAAAAAACTTCCATGCAGCCAGATCAGTATTCTTGTGGGCAAAGAATGAATTAATTATCGGGAACAATTTCTATATAGGAAAATACTCCATAATAGAATGTGATGCAATAATTGGCGATAATGTAATCATAGCTAATCATGTTGCAATCATTGGCAGATATGATCATAATTATCAACAGGTTGGAGTTCCGATACGTTTGGCATCCCAGATCAGGGATACTGATTATGACTGGAAGGGGCTCAATTTAAAAGTAATTATTGAAGATGATGTCTGGATTGGATATGGATCAATAATAGTAAGCGGTGTCAGAATAGGGAAGGGGAGTATTATTGCCTCTGGTTCGGTAGTGACAAAAGATGTGGATTCATTTTCAATTTATGCTGGTGTGCCTGCAAAGAAAATAGGGAACAGGTTTGATAATGAGGATGATTTGAAAGAACATCTTCAGTTATATAATCAAAATTTCCAGGGTAAATAAAAGTAGTTTATTTTTAAACCCGAAAATTTGATTACTTTATACAAATTTTATTCTTAGCAAATTCAGAAATAAAGGAATATACTGTGAGTTTTTCATTATTAACTTCCTCTATCTATAGTTACCCTTTGGATGCTTTACCATCTAATAAATTGTTAATCAATACAATTAATGCTCATTGTTACAATGTAGCTCGGATAGATGAGGATTACGCTGAAGCTCTTAAAAGATCAGATGTCTTATTACCGGATGGAATAAGTATTGTTTTTGCTGCCAGGTTTTTAAACGGTAGCAAATTTAAAAAAATAGCTGGTGAGGATTTGTTTTTTTATGAAATGAACCGATTAAATAAAATGGGGGGTACATGCTTCTTTTTGGGAAGCAAAGAAACCACTCTTAACAGGATATTTACCCGGGCACAATTGGAATTCCCTGAAATTCAGGTTCATAGTTTTTCTCCACCTTATAAATCAAAGTTTTCGGACCAGGATAATGCAGAAATGATATCTGCGGTAAATCTAATAAAACCTGATGTGCTGTTTATTGGAATGACAGCCCCGAAGCAGGAAAAATGGGCATTTGAACATTTCAATGAAATAGAGGCCGGTCATATATGTTGTATCGGAGCTGTATTTGATTTTTATTCAGAAATGTACAAGCGGGCTCCTAAGTGGGTGATAAAGATCGGTCTCGAATGGTTATTCAGGTTTCTTCAGGAACCCGGGCGGATGTGGAGACGTTACTTACTTGGAAATCCAAAATTTATCGGGTCAATTATAAAAGAAAAGTATAAGGCGGGCAAACACTAAGTGTTTGTAAAAAGACATTTAAAACGGAAGATTTATTATTTCAGTAAAATATCTTTTATTATCGAAGTTAACTTGTAATTATTATTGAAATATGTTTGCTGAACTTATAAATGAATTGAATGAAAAAGAGATAAGAATCTCTTTCGTAAATGGGAAATTGAAATATACTGGACCTGAGCAAAATATTGATAGTGAGTTATTGGATAAACTTAAAAAGAATAAATCCAAACTTCTTAAATATTTCTGGCCATCGGAATGTTATAATATGATGCCCATTAATACTGAGGGAGAAAAGATCCCATTAGTATTATTGCATGCTGGGGAGGCAAATTACAGTATTAGCAATTATCTGGGGAAAAATCAGCCATTTTACGGATTCTTCTATATAGGCTCTGAGGGAGAAAAGATAAGGTATCGTAACCTGGAATCCTTTGCCAATGAATATTTAAATCAATTGTTAAAAATTATACCTGAAGGTCCATACTATCTGGGAGGTTTCTCACTTGGAGGAACCCTTGCGTATGAGATTGCTATCAGGCTTCAACAGAAAGGTCAAAAGGTTCCCTTATTGATATTGGTCGATTGTGCAATTCAAACTCCTTACAATGGTGCTAATCATGTTTTCAAATTTCATGAAATATATTTGCTTGCCAAAAAAACCCTGAGAGAAATCTATAACCTGTTTTATTACAACAGTTTAAAGGCTTTCTATGATCTCTTGCATTTATTCAATATTAATGTCCCTGCAAAATATCGTAAATCGTACATTATCTGGACGTATTCCAGATTAGCAAGGGCTTATAAACCAAAAACGCGGTTTGATGGTAAGATTTTGCTTTTCAAAGCTGATGGGAATTTGTCTCAGAATGGAAATCTTGGTTGGGATTATTTCTGTGACCAGGTTGAGGTAGAAGTGTTTAAAGGTACACATAGTACGATGTATAAGGGACAGGAAAGTATTGATGTTCTGAGCAAAAAAATTGATGAATTCTTAAAAAAGGCAAATGGCGAATCCAAAAGCTAAAGAAATTAAAACAGTGATTATTTCTTTTTCACAGCTTTAAATGCTTTCTTCGGGTACCATTCGAAAACTCCAAGGCTTGGAGGATTATTAAAGGGTTTCCCATCAAAATCTTTCAACAAATTCATATTGACTCCTGCACCTATTGCAGGAGAATTTTTTTGTAAATGCATATCCGAAGACGACACTACCATGGGATCTGATAAGAATATACTATGCTTATCCCAACCCGTTCGTGCCTTATAACTTTCCAGTTGGTAAGAATAAAACGGACCTCCGCTGCCCTGTAAGTTAAAATACATGTTTGTATTATCCACATTGTAATAGATATTATAGTCAATATCTATTGTTGCCTTGTCAGGCTCAAATGTTGAATAAATGCATGGCCAGTAATTGTTATGGGTAAAAACATTGTTATTGTAAA
>Ga0315542_1001314_pt1 | contig 15520 bp, 11 predicted proteins | sample SalMarSW160120MG_FD_202541 | JGI IMG/M metagenome (GOLD analysis project Ga0315542, IMG submission 202541) | Salt marsh sediment microbial communities from the Plum Island Ecosystem LTER, Massachusetts, United States - Salt Marsh Sediment SW1601-20 ...
ATCCCATCGGCAGCGTAACCGCCACCGTCACCCCAAAAGCCGGAATCACCCCAGAAGCCTGAGTCGCCCCAGAAACCGCTGTCTCCCCAAAAGCCCGAGTCGCCCCAGAAGCCACTATCACCCCAGAAGCCTGAGTCTCCCCAGAAACCGGAATCACCCCAAAAGCCGCTATCGGCCCAGAAGCCTCCATCGTCCCAGAAGCCGCTGTCACCCCAAAAGCCGGAGTCTCCCCAGAAACCACTTTCACCCCAAAGTGCACCAGGAGCAGCCAAATCGCTGCCGTTCCAGACACCGGCTCCGCCCGCCCAGCTTCCAGTATCGCCCCACAAGCGATAGATACCTTCAGAATCACGGTAGCTGTAGCCAAGATAATGCACTTCGTTCGCTAAATCGGCAGAAATATCCATTGCATCAGCAGGTGGGTAGCTGGCGATATTCGCAAAAACGGCTAAGGGAGCAAATACACGTCCATTGCCCTGCTGCCAAACGCTGTACCCAGCCTGATGGGTTTCCGGATCGAACTGCGGGATCGCGGTAGCTTTCAAACGATGTTTCACCTGATCAGGTGTCAGGGAGGGAGTATAAGACAGCATCAGAGCTGCAACTCCGGATACTACGGCAGAGGCCTGGGAGGTTCCCGCCATCCTAAAATATTGGGAAGATACCCGGTTCTGCGGATAATTCTTCGCCAGATAGCTTTTGGGAAGCATGGTCGATACGATATGGCCCCCGGGTGCCACCAGGTCTGGCTTCACAAAGCCATCGTAGGTTGGGCCAGCAGAGGAGAATGAGGGGATATAGTCATCACTCCAATCGCCCGGAGTATATGCATCCGTGAATGCGCCAACCGTAATCAGGTAAGGGTTATTCCCGGGCACTCCAATCGTCAGTGGACCAGGGCCTGCATTTCCGGCAGAAGTTACGACGACAATCCCGGCCTGCCAGGCTGCCGTCAACGCCTGATTTACAGGATCCGCCCAATATGGTGAGGCGGCCACTGACGACATCGAGAAATTTAGCACGCGGATATTATATTCAGCCTGATGTTCGATCACCCACTGAATGCCCTGGATGACATTCTCATAACTGCCGCTACCTTGATCGTCAGCAACACGAACCCCGACCAGTTTAACATCAGGGGCAACACCGCCCCATTCACCCTCTGCGCCTGCCTTGCTGCTGGCAATCACACCTGCAACATGGGTTCCGTGCCCGTATGGATCGATGGGCTTCTTGCTGCCAGCAATAAAATCTTTCCAACCAATGATGCGATTACCCGACCTTCCATCTACACTTTTTAAGAGATCCTGATGCCAACCCAGGCCGGAATCCACAACTGCGACCGTAACACCACTCCCCAGGACATCCTGGTTCCAGACAGCATTTGCCCCAACTACATCCGCAAAATCAGATGTCAGGCCGGCCTTATCCTTGCCATCTTTCTCTCCCCTGTCACTTTTATCGCCTTTATCATCCCCTTCTCCCCGCCCGCCGCCATTCAGTGTACCTTCCAATTCCATACGGCTATTTGGCACAACCGAAGATATACCCGGCTGAGCAGAAAGCCCGGCAGCAACCTGTGGATCCAATAAAGCGCCAACACCGTTCACGATTTCCAAACGCGAGGTTATCTTCCCGCCAACCGCCTCTACCAGGTGTGCCACCTGATCAACATTTGCTCCCTGCACGATATAAGAGCTATACGTGGCAGCATAGGAAGACGCGCTTCCTGGAGGAATGATGAATGCCAGGGCTAAAATAAATACAATAACCAGCGACATTGAGCGGTGCACTCTTGAATGTTCTTTGATCGACATGGCATCTCTCCGGATAACGATCATCCATTGGTTTGAAAATCGTATTCTCGAAAAGCAAGCAAAAACGGGCCTAAACAACCAGGCCCGCGATCAGAAAAGTATCAAGAAACTTCACTGTCTTCGGCAACCTGGCAATCATCGCCTCAATAAGGCATTAGACCCAATGGCTTTGCGTCCCCGGCTTTCGCCGGGTTTGCCTTTTCGAACTGAATTAATTTTAGCACAGAAGAAAGCCCAAGTCAATAATCTAATTATTTTTTCAAATCTCTGCAATCGGGCTTGCACGCCCCAATCGTCAATTTTTCGTCGCTTTTCAAGCCCCATGTGGTAAACTATGGAGTCGGGGTAGTAATTATTGTGCGAACTCTCGCCGTAATAAAAAAACATATCTCTTCAGGAGGCAAGTAATGGCAAAGAAAAAATGGGTTTACCTGTTCAATGAGGTTGATCAGGCAGAAAAATACGTGGGTGGAAGCTGGGAAGAAGCCCGTGCGCTTCTGGGTGGTAAGGGTGCAAATCTGGCGGACATGACACGTATTGGCGTCCCAGTCCCCCCTGGTTTCACAGTTACTACGGAAGCCTGCAATGCGTACCTGGCTGAAGGCAACAAATTCCCGGAGGGCATGTGGGAACAGGAATTGGAAGCCTTAAAAACCGTCGAGAAGGAAGCGAAGAAGAAATTTGGCGATCCTTCCAATCCCCTGCTCGTTTCCTGCCGGTCCGGAGCAAAATTCTCCATGCCAGGCATGATGGACACAGTGCTCAACCTGGGGCTTAATGATGAGACGGCCAAAGGTATGGTGGAATTAACGGATGATGAACGCTTCGTCTACGATTCTTACCGCCGTCTGGTCCAAATGTTTGGCTCAGTTGTGCTAAACATCCCCGACGAGGCTTTTGAAGATGTGTTGGAAGATTACAAACATAAAAAAGGCGCGAAAACCGATACGGACCTGGAAGCTGGCGACTGGAAGCAGTTGACCGAACAGTTCAAGAAGATTGTAAAACAGCACAAGGGCTTTGATTTCCCCCAAGACCCCTATGAGCAACTGCGGCTGGCAACCGAAGCCGTGTTCAAATCCTGGAACGGAAAGCGCGCCATCGATTATCGCAAAGCTGCGAATATCTCAGATGATTTGGGAACTGCAGTCAATATCGTGACCATGGTCTTCGGAAATATGGGCTGGGATTCAGGCACCGGTGTGGCGTTCACCCGCGATCCCGCTACCGGCGAGAAGAAAATGTATGGTGATTACTTACTCAACGCCCAGGGTGAAGATGTCGTCGCAGGCATCCGCAATACAAAGAAAATCCAGGAAATGTCTGGAGATCTTCCAGATGCTTACAAACAGTTCCTTGATATCACCGAACGTCTTGAAGATCATTACCAGGAAATGCAGGATGTCGAATTTACCATTGAAAACGGTAGATTGTGGATGCTGCAGACCCGTAATGGCAAGCGTACAGCCAAGGCTGCGGTGAAAATTGCAGTGGACATGGCTAACGAGGGCCGGATCAGCAAGGAAGAAGCTGTGCTGCGCGTCACTCCCGAGCAAGTGGACACCTTGCTTCACCCGCAATTTGATCCCAAAGAAAAAGAGAAAGCCAGCCAGTCCGGGCGCTTATATGCACGCGGCGTCAACGCTTCACCGGGAGCGGCGGTAGGCCAGATATATTTCGACGCTGACAAAGCCGAAAAGATGGCCAAAGAGGAGCACCAGGATGTGATCATGGTGCGCCCCTTCACCAAGCCGGATGATGTGCATGGTATGTTGGCTGCCAAAGGTATCCTGACCAGCGAGGGCGGCGCTACCTCCCACGCTGCCGTCGTCGCCCGCCAGTTTGGTGTGCCCTGCGTTGTAGGTGCATCTGAAGTACACATCGACCTTGAAAAACGCCAGATGGAAGCGGAAGGTAATATTGTCAAAGAAGGTGAATGGATCTCCGTAGATGGCACCAGCGGTGATGTATTCTTAGGCCAGATTCCAACCATCGCGCCCAACCTGGAAGAACAGACTGATCTGTTGACACTACTGAAGTGGGCGGACGAAATCTCGGCCACACCCGGGATCCGGGATGTGCCCAAGGGATGGCCCAGCCGCGGTCTGCAAGTCTGGGCGAACGCAGATTACCCCGCAGATGCTCGCCGGGCGCGCAGTTACGGAGCGGTTGGTATCGGTCTCTGTCGCACCGAGCACATGTTCTTCGAGCCAGAGCGTTTGCCAATCGTCCAGCGCATGATCCTGGCAGATACATCCGCTGAACGCACAACGGCATTGGATGAACTTTTACCTTATCAACGAGCGGACTTCGATGGTCTGTTCGAAGCCATGGACGGATATCCCGTGATCATCCGCCTGATCGATCCGCCGCTGCACGAGTTCCTGCCCTCCGAAGAAGAGCTTTTAGAAGAAGTCATCACCATGCGGGTCAAAGGGCAAACTGATGGCCTGCAGGCAAAAGAAGGGCTGTTGCATGCAGTGCAGTCCATGCACGAATCGAACCCGATGATGGGCTTGCGGGGCGTACGCCTGAGCATCGCCATGCCCGAGATCGTAGAAATGCAGGTGCGAGCAATCTTTGAAGCGGCCGCCGATGTGACCAAACGCGGCCATGTTGTCAAGCCAGAGGTAATGATCCCGCTGACCGGCACCGTCAAAGAACTGGACTGGATCCAGCCTCGCCTGGAGCGCATCGCCAAGCAGGTCATGAAAGAAAAGGGTGTGGATTTCTCTTACAAATTCGGAACGATGATCGAAATTCCGCGGGCTGCAGTTACTGCAGAAGAAATTGCCGAAGTGGCTGAATTCTTCTCCTTCGGCACGAACGACCTGACACAGATGACCTTTGGTTACAGCCGTGATGACGCTGAGCGCAACTTCCTGGTCACATATGTCGAACAGGGAATTTTACCTAAGAACCCCTTCCAGACATTGGACCGCGATGGTGTGGGCCGTCTGATGAAAATGGCAATCGAGGATGGTCGTAAAGCACGTGTAGAATTAGAAATAGGCATCTGTGGAGAGCATGGAGGCGACCCGGCTTCTATCGAATTCTGCCACATGATCGGCAACAACTATGTGAGCTGCTCACCGTTTCGCGTACCGATCGCCCGACTGGCAGCCGCCCATTCCGCGCTGAAATTCAAGAAGATCTAAGCGCCAGAATATCCTCCAGGCCGTCCATGAAGATTTAGCCAGGAGATAGGGACAGAAAATCACCCCCCTCTGAAAATCGGAGGGGGTTTTATTTCAATTGATTTGCTTAATGGGCTCGATAATATTCAGGGGGCATCGGCGACCAGGCCGGAATCCAACCACGCGCTTCCAGATACCAACGCGGTGCCCTTGAAACCAGATTGCCATAGCTATCTGTTAAAGGCTTGCGAATCTCATCCCCCTTCTCGCCGGTATAGCATTCGATCATCTGGTGGGAATGACATTCCTGCATGGTGTCGCATACTTGAAAACATTCCGGACAGATATACAAAAAGATTTTCTTACTCATCGGATCAACTCCTTTTACGCCCCAGGTCAATCTTCTGTTTTATTTTACCAGAAAAGCGGTCCGAATAAGCATCTTTTCTTCACCGTGCTTCGCGGTAAGGGCACGGCGGGGAAATTTAAATACCTGGGTTTCGGATATAACTCGCCGTGCCCCTACCGGCAGGTTTCCAGGCGATGCCTGCCGTGCCCTTACTTTTCGTCCAGATGCAGAACCCGATTTCGGACCAGCCACAAGGGAATAATTGCAACCGCCAGGCTAAAAACACCGCCTAACAGCAAGCCGGTCAACTGCCCGATAAACTCCGGTAAACCTAGCAACGCGAAAAGCAACTCGGGTCCAAAGAACAATAAAAGGCTGAGGGGAAGGTAAATAAAGCTCGCCAGGGAACCCAGGCATCCACTTGAGCCCTTTTGCATCTGGCGCGGATCTTCCCAAATCATATTAGCCCCGGTAATACCAAAAGTCAGATTGAGTCCTGCATTTCCGGCAATGGATAAAGCAACGACTGGCACGGTAAACAGTATGACTGAAAGATTCACTTGCTGCAGCAAGGAAATCGCCAACAGAAACGCCCAGCCTAAGGCCAAAGTAGGCAAGAAAGCAACCAGAAACTTGGAAAGCACCAATTGGGAGGCGGTTACAGGGGCGCTCTTCAACAACCAGTAACTCTTGCCCTCCTGAGAAAAGCCCATGCCACCCAGACGAGCCAGGAGCATCCAGCCGACAAACAAGGAGATTCCCACATTCCCGTACACGAAGATATTCTTGAGGACCTCATTAAATAATGCCGGCGCTTCACCTCGGCCCAGCGACGGTTGGCCCCCATTACGCAAGAACATCACGGCATAAACGATACCAAAGATCAAAGGCGTAACCAATTGGGACATATTACGCAGGTCGCGGCGTAACACAAGGTAGTCCTTAACTATCACAGCCCGAATCACCGCCGGGACGCGCCGTTCAGCCAAAGCCACGAACGGGCTGGCAGCTCGATTTCTGGATGGGCGCAGTACCTTCTTTTTGTGCGCAGTAGTACGGATGCTCGCCCAGCCACTATAGTATAAGCGCTCGGAAGTGGTCAGGGCCAGGCTAAAAATCACAGCCGCCAATCCCAATGTCAGCAGGCTGAAACCAACGCCACTCAACCAGCGACCCTCACCGATATCGATCAGACCCCGGCCAGCCCAGGCCAATGGAGACCAGGGGTTATTGAAACGCGATAGCAAGCTGAACATCTGGGTGGTCTGATCCTGGGTGACGTGATCGAAATTTGCGAGCTGACCGGATTGCGAGCAGATAAATGAAGCCAGTGCGCCAATAAAACCGAGGACTTCTGCCACCCGCTTGGCCGGGAACAGGCGCACGATGAACATTACTAACAGGCTGGACAAACCGGCAGCCGCAAGCGCCAGGGAAGCCAGCATAATGATCACCAGAGGATAGTATAGGAGGTTATAACGACTGGAAATGCCCAGGCCATACAGCACCGGCAGGGCAAAGATCGATATCAGGCCAAAGTTTGGGAGAATCGCCTGAAGCAGCTTGGTGATGAAAACGGCGCGAATGGATATGGGAGCACTGAGCAAGAAATCCATATCACCGGCCAGGTAAAGGGCCTGAAGCAGAACACCAAAGCTGGTCAGCAATATCCCCAGAAATGCACCGCCCACGATCAGCACCGGGACACTGTTCACCAATGCACTCATATCGCCGGAGAATTGGGCTAGCTGGGGAGAACGCAGAAATCCGAGCAAGGCCCAACTGGCGAAGAGTAAAAATCCGAGAAAGCCCAAAACCAGGAGAACAATAAAAATGATGGCTATTTTCCCCCTGGTCTTAGCCCGACGGAAACTACTAAAGAAGATCAACGCCCGCAGCTTGAGTAGCCGCCAAACCGAAGACCATAACCCCGGAGGTTGATATTCCAGTTCCATTAAGCTCACGCCAGCACCTCGGCTATTTCGGCGTATTCGGCCCCACCGGTTAAATCCAGGAAGATGTCTTCCAGGCTGGTTTCGCCTTTCCCCATGGCACGCAGCTCATCCATGGTTCCGACGGCGATCAAACGACCCCGGTTGATGATACCGATGCGATCGCACATACGCTCAGCGATTTCCAGAATATGGGTGGACAAGAACACCGCTGCACCGCGATCTGCAATCTGGCGCAGGATATCCTTGATCAGGCGGGCTGATTTTGGATCCAGCCCCACAGTCGGCTCATCAAGCACCAACACTTTGGGATCATGCAGCAGACCGGCAGCCAGGGCCGTCTTCTGCTGCATCCCGTGACTGTATGAATCAATCACATCATCGCCTGCTGAAACGAGATCAAAGAGACGCAGCAATTCTTCGCTGCGATGATCAACCCGGGCACGGTCCAGACCATAAAGATCCCCCACGAAACGTAGAAGCTCGCGGGCTGTCAATTTGGGGTACAGGTTAGGTTCATCCGGAACATATCCGGTAGCGGCCTTGGCTTGCAGAGGCTGCTTCTGCACATCGTATCCGGCGACCTTTACAAGCCCGCCGGTCGGCTGGAGCAATCCAACGATCATTTTTATTGTGGTCGTTTTACCTGCCCCGTTGGGCCCGAGAAAACCAAAAATCTCACCGCCATGAACTTGAAAACTTACGCTCTCCACGGCAGCTTTCTCACCATAGCGTTTTGAAAGTCCTTGCGTCTCAATGAGCGGAATAGTGGTAGCCATAGAACCTTTGCTCCAGTACCTTTGTAAAGTTTTGTTTGCCCTGATTGTGTAAACCAACTTCCAGGGCATTTAGTGATTTAAGTCTTTTCACTGCGGATCGTGCTGCGCTGATTATTCAGGCGGATGGCTGAAAATGAACAGGCTTGCAGGCACTTTCCACAGCCGCGACAGCGGTCCATTTCGATGAAAGCCAACTCATCCGCAGCGAACTTGACGATGGCGCGCGTCTTACAGGCCAAACGCGCCTGGCAAGGATCGCAACCACGGCATATATTCCAATCGACTTCTGCCCATATCACAATTCGACCTGACTTTCATTGTTCGTAAAATACAAAAATGAGCTTGCTCCAACAAAGACCACTGCCCAACAATAAGGAGATCGAAAACGATCATACAACATGTTCTCAGGACTGGCAAGTTAAAACCTCACTTGATTTCTCCATTTTTGTCGTGTACAATCCAGAGGCGATGTGATGGACAGGAATTTCTTTGCAGGGTCGATTTTTCCCTGTAATCTATGTTAATGGTATGAAACCTTAGAAACCAGATGAGCAAAGGCACGCTATCAAGGCGCGATTTCTTAAAAATAGGCGGGCTGGCCCTCGCCAGCCTGGCTTTCACCCCGGACTTCCCGCGTGCAGATGATCGCGATCAAGGCACCCTGGCACGCGTTACGGTAAACCAGATCGATCTGCGCTCTGTACCGCGCGATGATGCCCCGATTATTGGCCAGCGTTTTCGTGACCAGTTGGTACATATTTACTACCAACTGATCCCAGCGGATGCGCCCAAATACTACAATCCTTTATGGTACCGGGTCTGGGGTGGCTATTTACACAGCAAATGGCTGCAGATTGTAGACATTCGCTTCAATCAACCCCTGAGCAGCGTGCCTGAAACCGGTCAATTATGCGAGCTCACGGTCCCCTATACTACCGCTTACCAGTACGATCAATGGGATGGATGGCATCCCTGGGATGGCTCACGTTTATACTACGAGACCACACATTGGGCCACCGGCATCGAGACCGGCCCGGATGGCGAGCCCTGGTACCAGCTTACATCCGAAATAGACGATTTCCTGAAATATTACGTGCCTGCCAGGCACTTGCGCCCAATCACCCAGGCTGAGATTGCGCCAATTTCAGCGGATGTCCCCCCAGAGAAGAAACGTATAGAAGTCTCGCTGGATCAACAAACCCTGTACGCGTATGAATATGACCAGCAGGTCTTTTCGGCGAAAATCTCCTCAGGCATTCCCAGTCGTGGCCCATCTCCAAACGGTATCCCAACAGCAACTCCCAGAGGTAAATTCAGGATCTACTCGAAAATGCCCAACAAACATATGGGCATCGTAACCGGCAACCCGGACGCATTGGAGGGGGACAGTTTCTCGCTGCCAGGAGTGCCCTGGACATGCTTCTTCTTAAATCCAGGAGGTTACGCGTTTCACGGAACCTACTGGCATAACAATTTCGGCCTGCAAATGAGCCATGGCTGTGTCAATATGCGCAATGCCGACGCAAAATGGTTATTCCGCTGGACCACGCCAGTTTTCAACGTAGAGGATATCAAAGACCACTCCGATTGGGAGCGCACCGGTAACGGCACCGCTGTTGAAATCTTTTAACTGAAAAACTTACGGTTCACTCAGGGGGCGTTGCATCCGGTTTTCTTTCTTGATAAAATCTTTTCAAGATGAAAGGGCAAATTTCGCGGCGCGACTTTTTAAAACTAAGCGGGCTCTCTCTCAGCACGCTTGCCTTGCGCCCAATTTTCAACCGGCCTAATCAACCCGGATTCGAATCCCCGATCGGAAAAGGCCGGGTGACAATTGGCGCGATTTACCTGTACCGGGAACCGGATTTCTCGAGCCGGCGTATCGGCTTGCTTAGCCGCGACAGGCTTGTGGATATTTATGAAGAGGTGCAATCTCCAAATGGCCCGGTTCATAATCCCCGCTGGTATCGACTGGTGGATGGGTTCGTGCACAGCGCGTACATTCAAAGGGTGGAACACACGCAATTGAACAAACCGCTGCACTGGGTGCCGGAAAATGGCCGCTTAGGGGAGGTGACCATCCCTTATACACAATCCATGCGCAGAACTCTGCTGTATGGATGGAAACCCCTCTATCGTCTGTACTACAAGTCTGTATACTGGATTACCAGCATCGACGAAGGCCCGGATGGCGAACCCTGGTATGGATTGACGGATGATCTTCTGCACGTGGTGTATCATGTACCTGCCAAACATATCAGGCCAATTTCGCCATTGGAAATCAGCCCAATTTCCCCAGATGTTCCGGCAGGTGAAAAGCGTATCGAGGTTTCTATTTCTGACCAGACCCTGACTGCGTTCGAGGGGGATCAAGTCGTATTGCAAACCAGCATCTCCACAGGTATTCCAAGCAGCGGTCCCACTCCTAACGGAATTCCCACCAACACACCCCAAGGCCATTTTCACGTCGAGGTTAAAGCACCTTCCAGGCATATGGGGGATGGCAAGCTCACAAGTGATCTGGAGGCTTACGAACTACCAGGAGTACCCTGGGTATCTTTCTTCCATATCACGGGTGTCGCCTTTCACGGTACGTACTGGCATGACAATTTTGGCCGCATGATGAGCCATGGATGCGTGAACATGCGTAACAGCGATGCTAAATGGCTTTATCGTTGGACGCTACCCGTAGCTGATTACGCTGATTGGAACCGTAAAGGCCATGGCACATATGTACGTATCCTGTAAACATACGACGAGGATTCACGAAAGTAAAAAAAGCTGCCAGATTGGAGAAGGGGAATAAACCAGGTGCCAATTAGCGGTAAACTTGACATCGACAAGTTGTAAAGTACAATTTGTACCAAATAATACTAATCTGCTACAACAGCGGGAGGAACTTAATGAAGAGAATCGCTTCAGTACTATTTGTGTTCATTGGTATTCTATTATTATCGGGATGCCAGCAAACCGGGTTCACCGTCAAGGATGCATGGGCACGCCCAGCAGCCCAGGGGGAGAACAGCGCGGTTTATTTTGTGATTGACAATACCAAAGCTCAGGCTGACACACTGCTCAGCGCGAGCACCGATGTTGCAACTGCCGCTGAATTACACAAAAGCGTGCTAAAAAGTGATGGCACGACGGAGATGCAAAAGCAAGACTCTGTCCCCATTCCCGCTGACAGCATTGTGGAATTCAGTCCGGGCGGCTTTCACGTTATGCTGATCAATCTTCCAAAAGCTTTGAATGTCGGGGATACCTTCTCTTTAACTCTGAATTTCCAAAATGCAGGTGAGAAACAACTAAGCGTCCCCGTGAAAGCACCTTAACCGGTCACTATCCTGAACACCTATATAAAAAAGCCGGTCTCCGATCATTGCTTTCGGGCAATGCTAGAGGAGACTGGCTTTTCCGTACGCGATGTCTGGATATTCCCTAACGAGCCTAAAGCAATCGGTCGATCATCAATACGAAGAAAAGAAACGCCAGGTACATACTGGAATAGCGATACATTTTCCAGGCCACTTTGTTGCCTCCCTGGCGCCACACTTTCCAGGCTGCCAGAAGCAGCCAACCGCCTAAAACCGCCGCCCCGATCAAATAAACGCTGCCGCCCAACCCAAAGAGTGGTAGGAACAAGGTGAGCGCGACCAGTTCGACCGTATAGATAAAAATCTGCCAGCGCGTCTCCTTCTCACCGCGAATCACCGGCATCATTGGGACCCCGGCGCGAGCATAATCCTTGCGCCGGACGATGGAAAGCGCCCAAAAGTGGGGTGGTGTCCACATGAAGACCACCGCAAAGAGGAATAAAGATGGGATATTCAGATGACCGGTGGCAGCCGCCCAACCAACCAGGGGGGGAATAGCTCCTGCCCCCCCACCAATGACGATATTTTGGACAGTGGTTTTCTTCAGGAAAATGCTGTAAAGCAAAACATAATAGATGATGCCGGCCAGGCTCAACAGCGCGGCCAGAAGGTTTACGAAAGCAACCATCAGGTAGAAGGACGCCAGGGCTATCCCGACCCCAAAAGCAAGCCCTTCTCCAGATGTAAGCCGGCCGGCCGGAATCGGGCGCTTTTGCGTCCGCTGCATCTTTAGATCATCGTAACGATCAATATACTGATTGATTGCGCCCGAACCGCCGGCAGCCATAAAGCCACCCAACAATGTCCAAAACGCGATAGAGAATGAGGGCCAGGAGCGTGCGCCAATCACCATGCCCGCGAAGGTGGTCACCAATAGCAATGCGACGACGATGGGCTTGGTCAACATGAGAAAATCACGCGCCATGCCAGTCCGGTTGGCAAAATCGGCAGCTTCCAGGCGCTCATCTTCCACAGAGCGGGCGGCCATACCGACCGACGTCAACTGCACAACCATCGCCGCCCATACGGACACGGCAGTTGCCTGGTGCAATGCCAATAAATATACCGGAAAATTTCCCACCAACTTCGAGCCCATTAAGGCCTGGGCAAAGAACAGGACTGCTGTTGCCGTGGTTGCCACCAGCACAGGCGTTTGCGTGCGTTGTGTCCGCCACGCCTGTACAAAGAGCGCCAGCACCAGAATGCTCGCCAAAGCCACAATCAAGTGATGGATCACATTGATCCAGGTGGCGCTATCCTGGGGGATAATCGTTCCGCTACATAAGGGCCAGTTCGTGCAGGCCGAAAGCGACTGTGAACCGGCGACCACAGTTCCACTAATCAGCAGGATAAATATCAGTGCCAGCGTCAGTATGGAAAGACGTGCAAAGGGGGTCTGAAAACGAAGTCGAATCGCACTTGCCAGGCCGCTTGAGCGATAGAGGAAAAATGCCAGCACAGTCACGAACAAAACCGCGGCCAGGATCAAGAGTGAAAAGCCGAGATGAATTGCGGTAACCCAGGGTCGTTCGAGACCCACCTGAGGCGTCACATAACCAGCTCCAAGAGCGATCTGGATACCTAATAACCCCAAAGCAGCAGAAAGCGGCCAGGTAAACCTGCGCTCGCTGCGAAAACGCCAGTAAGCGAGCAGCGCTGCACTCAGGATCAAGGGTATAACCAATAATGTGGTGAAACGATGCAAATAATCAATGATCGCATTGTCCCCGGATGGCGGAGTCCATTGACCAAAACATGTTGGCCAATCGGGACATGCCCCTCCCGATCCGGTAACCCGTACGATCCCGCCCAGCACGATCACCAGAAAAACCATGATCGCGGCTGACATAGTCAGGTAACGAAACCTGTTTGCATTAATTTGCAGCTTGTGCATCATCGTATAACCTCTCATTCATGGCCCCCACTTTTTCGGAGCGAAGCTTCACGCTTACGAATGAAAAACGGATAGCCTATCCCCAGGATGATAGCAAATGAAAACCATTGAAGTGCATAGCTCATATGTGGCCCTTCAGATAAATCCAGGGTTGGCTGTGTACGGATCGGCATCCCAGTCCAGGCTGGATCGGGTGCCTGTTGAATATAAACTGGCAGTAAATGGTAGGATATTTGTTGGGAGAGTCCCGGTATGTTGACAAAATTCCAGGTCTTCAGCGGTGGATCACCTGGCTTAGGGATCGGATCACGCCGAAAACCAAAATCAGCTTTATCCTGGGAATAGCGAATGATACCTTGAACGGTCACCTGGCCTGTTTCATCAAATTTAGACCAATCCCCACTCGAATAATCATCTCCTGGAATCCAACCGCGATTTACTAAGATATACTGGTCACTTCCTTCTATATGCAGCGGTGTTACCAGGTCCACCCCCCACTGGCCATTCAATGTCTGGTTCCGGACGGCGATCTCCTGGGCATTGTCGTATTCGCCATTCACACGGACTTTGCGATACTCCATACTCGCCAGATCGGCGTTTACTGAATCTCCCTGAAGGGTTAGAGGCGGTGCATCAATCTGCTCTTGAACACGAGTGTTAAAAGCCCGCCTTTGGGCCAGGCGATCAAGCTGCCACTTACCCAGGCGAGCCATAACCGCCATTGCGATGATCACCAGAATCGTGGCGATCAGCCATTTACGGCTGAACATGAGTTTAAACATTTTTCCCCACCCAGTAAATATCGTATCGATATGCTTATTGTTCGCAAGCAGGTCCGCCCCCTGCCCCCCGGACCGGTGCTTACGCAAATCTTCATGATGCAGCATGTTGTTTGAGTTTAGTGTCTGACGATGTTTTTACCGGAAAGATCAACAGGCTGTAGAGATAGAATAACACAGCCGTGGTCGGTCCCGCAATAGCCAGGGCCGTAAAGCGAGTCCCGAGCGTAGTGGGCTGGCGCACATCTAATCCCAGGTAACGGCTGGTTGCAAATGAACAGGAATATGCCAGGTTTTCGGCTTGTGCCATGATGATACTGCCCGTAGTGCCCGGCGGGACCCAGATCGGACCCAATTGGTGCGTGGCGCTGTCCTCATTCTTGACTTCCAGGGTGTCACCCAGCACAAAGACCATCTCTTGCGGGATTGTAGGAACATCTTCCCCGGCCGCAACCCGCGCTGCTGTGCCGGCCGGGATCAACAACTGGATCGTCTTCGGCGCGCGGTCGTATTTATCTTTTTGCAGCCAGTACGACCCTTCGTTGAAGGCCGCCGTGAGTATTAGCGATATGCCAACAACAATGAGCAAGCGGATCAGATAAGGTCGGAGTTGAAAGTTATCGCCCATTATGTTTTACTATTTTTCCTGAACCAGGTGATTCAAATCCTGAACGATCTTATCGGTCTCGATACCAAAAGGGTATGTCAGGCGCCAATCCCCGTGCTTGTCGATCGCATACGTAATCGCGGTATGGTTGACGAGATAACCGGCTGCACTGCCCACATCCACTTTTTCATGGGCAACGCCATAACTCTTATAAACTGCATCCAGGGCCGTTTGATCCCCGGTCAAGCCAACGATGGAAGGATCGAAATTTGCCAGGAACTTCCCCAGTTTCTCCTGTGTATCTCTTTCAGGGTCAACTGTGATGAAGACAAAGCGCACATCATTGGCTTTATCGCCAAGCTTTTGCCTGACTTGCTTGAATTCAGATAAAGTCACCGGACAAACATCCGGGCAGTTTGTATATCCAAAAAAGATCAGTACAACTTTTCCGCGTTGATCGCTCAAGCGGAAGGAATTCCCATTTTGGTCTGTCAAGGTAAAATCGGCTGCCGGGGGTGGTGGATTGATCAAAGAGCCCTGGTAAGCGTAAGGGCGGGCAAATTCAAACACGCGCCACCCCACCAGCATTATTGCCAGGCCCAGGACCAAACCCAAACCCAGGTAGCCATACTTTATTTTCATGATCAGCCTTTATTTATACGATTGCATGACCCATCAAGTACAAAGCCGGATAGAAGAAGATCCACACAACGTCAACGAAGTGCCAGTAGACAGCTGCCGCCTCGACAGGCCAATGGCGATCGGGCGAATACAGTCCTTTGCGTCCATTGCGGTAAATAATCGCCAGGAAGATCACTCCACTCAAAACATG